>ERZ507026.177-NODE-177-length-36807-cov-4.961934_pt1 | contig 36807 bp, 40 predicted proteins | sample MGYA00512876_ERZ507026 | MGnify/ENA metagenome assembly ERZ507026 | reverse complement strand
TGCTCAAAGAATTTTTTGAGTTGGATATCAGGTTTCATGTTACACCTCCTCTTCTAATATCCTTTGCCAAATATTTGTTTAATTGCCGTGATTTACGTTTCATTTTTTTACCTCCTATTTGTGTCTATTTATTAATACGAATCTTTTAGAAAAAAGGATAAAATTTCATAAAAAAAGACCAAACTTTGATGAAAAACATCAAATGTTTGGTCTTAAATAAGAATCTTATGTTAGGCATTAACATGAATTGTAAAGTCTATACCAGCTAGATTAGCGGTAAAAAGTGTTGTGATAACATCACAATCTTTTTCACTAGAAATCACCGAAAATACCACAATGCCACTTGTTTTACTGTGTGGCTCGATCGCATTGGCTAATTGTGGATAATTTCCTTTTTCATACGACGAAGATAGAACATCGGAATTAATGTGGGTGCCATCTTGTTGGAGAATAATATAATTTGGATCATAATAAATAGGTTGATCTGAATTATTTTCAATCGAAACATAGACGCGTGTTTCTTGATCCGCATATTCTACTTTTGAAACTTTCATCGTTATGCCGTCAATGGTCTGTTTCGGCTCTTTTGGTTTATTGGTACAATAAGTTGGTACTTCTACATCTATATAGGAGCCATCGGATACTTTAGCATGCGTAATAGTTGTTATAGAAAGTTCATTACCAGATGAATTGACTAAATTGGTATCTTTGCCGATTTGCCCTTCCACTTTGACATAATCTCCTGGTTGGTATCCAAGATCTTTATCCGTTTTAAAGAAGAAGTAACGGCGCTGTGCCGGTACATATTTAACTAGATACCCTTGCTTTCCGCTTACTTCTGGTCCGAGTTTTACTTTTCCTTCAATTTTGATCCATTTTCCTTTATAGTCCGTTGAATCAATTAATGCACTTGTGAACTGATCTGTTTTCACATATTGTTTTTTATTGCTTTGTTTTTCAACAGACTTGGTGCTGGTACAAGCACATAACATGGTGCATGAAAGTAATGCACATACTAGCTTTTTACATCCCATTCTCATTTTTCTCTCACTTTCTCTTGTTTTCATTATACAGGAATCATCATTAAAAAGGTCGAAAAAAAAATAGAACATTTTACTGTTCTATCCAGTTCAATTCAATACATTGTTGGTGAATGGCCTTATGTAAATCCACGTTAATTGAAAGTGGTTCACCACTCCATAATGCATGATATTTTTTATAATCTTTTTGGAATACGATTTCGATGACGTTTTTCTTATAAATCAGCAATAAATCATCATCACAATCTAACTCATATCCCAATGCTTCAAACATTTCTCTTGCCTTCATCTTTTCACCTTCTAGCTTGTTTAACTATACTAGAAAAGCAGAGGCTTGTCGAATGTTAAAACTCTTGCGATTGCTTGCTGTCTAAGAAAAACTTCGATAAAACATAGGCAAAATAAAATAAACCACAGGCAATGCCTTTGATGAATAAAGTTTCCATAGTATCTCTTCTTTCTAGTTTTAGAATAAGAAATCTATGTAAGCTTCTAAGGCTTTCTAGAGTAAAGCTTTGGTAAAGTTAGTTAAAATAATGCAAGATTTTATTTACATTCTTCATTGCATCTTCGATTTGGGCAAAATCGATATCTTGCAGTTGTTTGATTACGCTATTCATTTCACTCATCTTAGTAAAAAATACAAAAAGAAAGATGCCAAAACAAAGCACTAATACAAACAATAAAACAAGAATGATTTTTTGTTGGTGCAAAATTTTCTTTAATAGTTCTTCTTGATTCATAGTTTCCTCTCATAAAAAAAACTACAACATAGTGTTGCAGTTTGAAATTCTATCCTTTGCGAATGGCTTTAATAAAGCCTGGGCATTGTTGTACTTTGGCTTGGAAGTCTTTTTCTTTCATTGCTTCTGTCCAGAAGCCATATTCGCCTTCTTTTACCACAACTTTTTCGACTTCACCAAATACAGGTGTAATGTCTTGGCCTTCTTTAACGCGCACAAAGAAGATATTTTCTACATCATCGACTGGAAGTAAGGTTAATTTTTCTGCTGTGATATCAGTTTTAACTGTGGTATGAAGATTTTTGGCACAATCTAATACATCGCCTACTACAGCACTAGCAGTTGGTAAAGACCCTGCTCCTGAACCATAGAACATAGCTGGTCCTAAGCAGTTTCCTTGTACAAATACTGCATTTAAGACATCATCAACTGAGAATAAGATATTATCTTGTCCGACTAAATTCGGACTAACCATGGCCCATGTTCCAGCTTCAGTCACTTGAGATGTAGCTAAAAGTTTGATTTTCATGCCCATCTTATGTGCATATTCCATATCGGTGGCATCGATGTTTGTGATTCCTTGGGTTGGCACATCTTTATAATCAACATGTTTTCCATAAGCCAAAGAGGATAATATCGCAATCTTACGTTGGGCATCATGTCCTTCAATATCAGCTTCGGGATGCAATTCAGCATAACCGAGTTTTTGTGCTTCTTTTAAACAAGAATCAAAGTCTGAACCGTGTTCATACATACTTGTCATGATATAGTTTGTGGTTCCGTTTAAAATACCACTGACTTTTTCAATTTTTTCTCCCATCAAAGAAGTATTTAAGGCACGAATAATCGGAATGCCTCCTCCACAACTTGCTTCAAACATATAGTTTACTGAATGTTTTGTAGCAATGTCACAGAGTTCTACACCATGTTCTGCCACTAATTCTTTATTTGATGTACATACGTTTTTTCCTGCCTGTAAAGCAGCTTTGGTAAAGTCATAGGCCGGTTTTAAACCACCCATAGTTTCAACTACGATGTCTACATCTTTATCGTTTAAAATATCATTAAAATCGTGTGTTACGATATCTTCTACAGGTGTACCGGGAAAATCTCGTAAATCTAAAACATATTTTACATGGACGGAAGTTCCTACTTTTTTTTCGATGGATGCTGCGTTGGTCATCAATACATTGACAACACCGGCTCCAACCGTTCCATATCCTAATACAGCTACTTCTACCATAGTAATCCTCCTGTTTTTTAACTTAAACTAAGTTTACTAAGATTTAGATTACTTGACAAGTTGAAAGAAGGGATTCTTTCACTTGTCCTTGTATAATCAAAGGCCACAAGATACAATAGATGTGCTCAAAGAGAACCGCCTGGTTCTCTTTATTCAACCAATCTCTATCAAATCAAATTATTTTCCAAAAGAAGAAGGACAATTTATGACACAAGAACAATATGAAGCTTTGTCTTTAAAAGAACTAAAGACCATTGCGAAAGAAAAAGAATTAAAAGGCGTTTCGGCCTTAAAAAAAAGTGATTTAATTGCGGCATTAATGCGTCAGCAAAAAGAAGAAGCCCGTAAAGAACAAGAAAATCGGGTAATGGATACCGATGAAACTGCGATTGGAATTCTTGAAGTTTTGCCAGATGGCTTTGGTTTTATCCGTTGTGAAAACTATTTGCCAGGTGAAAACGATGTATATGTTTCCCATTCCCAAATTCGGCGTTTTCATTTAAAAACGGGTGATTTATTAATCGGAAAAAAACGTCCACAAAAAACGACGGAACGATATTCCGCTTTAGTGCGCATCAATTCGATTAATGGAATTGATCCTGAAATCGCTAAAAAGCGGCCGAACTTTGAAAACTTAACGCCTATATTCCCGAATGAAAGAATGCATATGGAAGCTAACAACTCTATTTCCATGCGTATGTTGGATTTATTAGCTCCAGTTGGAAAAGGGGCTCGTGGGATGATTGTTTCTCCTCCAAAAGCCGGCAAAACGACCTTGTTAAAAAATATTGCCTTATCGGTACAAAAGAACAATCCAGAAATGCATTTGATTATTTTATTAATTGATGAGCGTCCGGAAGAAGTAACAGATATAAAAGAAACGGTAACGCAAAAGAATACCGAAGTAATCTATTCTACTTTTGATGAAACACCGGAGCATCATAAACGGGTCAGTGAAATGGTTATTGAAAGAGCGAAACGCTTTGTCGAGCATGGGCAAGATGTCATTATTTTATTGGATAGTATTACGCGTCTTGCCAGAGCATATAACTTAACGGTAGCACCAAGTGGCCGTACTTTATCGGGTGGTTTGGATCCAGCTAGTCTACATATGCCAAAACGTTTCTTTGGAGCGGCTCGAAATATGCGTGAAGGTGGTAGTTTAACCATTTTAGCAACTGCATTAGTTGATACAGGTTCCAAGATGGATGATGTGGTTTATGAAGAGTTTAAAGGAACGGGTAATATGGAATTGATTCTTTCTCGAAAGATGCAAGAACATCGTATCTTCCCAGCTATTGATATTGCGAAATCTGGTACTCGTAGAGAGGATTTGCTCTTAAATCCAGATGAATTAGATGCGGTACGTATCATTCGTCATTCTTTAAATAGTTTGCGAAATGAAGAAGCTACGGATACTTTGATTTCCTTATTTAAACGGACAAAAAACAATCAAGAATTGGTGAATAAAATCTTAACGAAGAAAGCGCTATAGAAATATCTATAGTGCTTTCTTTAGAATTTGTGCAGATGACGCTAAAATGGTGCACTTTTAGCACACCATAATGATACCTTCTAATCAAAGAAAATTTTAAGCAACACATAATTCTCAAGATAAATCATTTTTTTATAAGCTTTCATAATTTTCTTTTGAAATCTAGAAAGTGTATAAAAATCCGAAAAATATGTATAAAAACTATCCAATGTCATCTTGCTTTTTTTAGCTTCGGAATGAAAAACTTTATTAATACTGACAGAATGATTATGAATATAGTCTACATCCATTAATAGCTTGGTCTTATACCCTAAATCTTTAAATTTCTTTCCAATACACGATTCTTCAAAGAACAAAAAAATATTCTCGTCATATAACTTATTTTCTATCAAACAACTTCGAATCATAAAGAAAGAACCCTAAACGCAATCCACATAACATACAGATTGATTATAAAAATCCTTGGGATAATCTAAAGAATGAAAGATCTTATTAAAAAGTATTGAAGAAAACAAATAATAATCTTTTATAGTTGGGACTTTCCATGCAATAGGCAACTGCCTATTTCCTTTTGCATCTAATGTTAGTGGCGCAACAATAACTGTTTCTTCATCAAAAGCATCCTTCATTTTTTGAATTACATTCTCTTCAAAAATAACATCCGGATTGGCAATAAGAATATAATCACAATCGAAATTTTTCTTTAAAAATGAAATTCCACAATTATTTCCATATCCATAACCACCATTTTTTTCTGATTGTATAACCTGTATTTTTTTGGAAGTATATTGTTTTAAAACAGAAAAAGAATCATCTGTAGAACAATTGTCCACAACAACAATCATATCTATAGATTTCATATTTTTCATTCGATTTAATAATTCTATTGTTGTTTTTGAATTATTAAAATTTAATACGACACAACCAACCATTCTTATCACCTGATTCTTTTATAAAAATAATTATGTAATCCAAGATAAAAAAACATGCAAAGTAAACTGTGAAACCATCAAAATAAAGTATAATAGGTAGCCCCATAAACACCAAAACTTAAAATAAGATGTAGAGCTAATACAAGCCATACAATGGATGTAATCAAGTATGTAATAAACTGAACAAATGTATTGCTTACAGATGTCAATCTAGCTGAAAATACAATACTCATGGAATAAAAAAATAGCTCCAACAAGAATCACTATTAAATCCTTCTTATAGAAAGGTAAATCCCCTCCACAGAAAAAATACAGCCATACCCAATAAACCAGCTCCAATAACACAAGTAACATCTTATCCAATCGTTAATAATGGCAGTTTATTAATCAATTAATTAGATTCCTTCTTGTTGGATTCATTATATAGAAAGGTAAGATTTTATAGATAGGATTGAATAAACTACTGAATGGACAAACTTACTAGTGTTACAGGCATCAACATAATATCAAATATAGCCTGTAGCGAGTTAGCAACCCGTCCATAAGCATATTTTTATGCATTCACAATTCATACAGAAAAAAGTTAATTAAAAAATAAAAAAACCAATTTCAACTCGAAGTATTACATGTGACTTATGGGTTGTCAAGAAAATGGGATTTGCCAAGAAAAATATGTATGTTCTCTTTAAAAGTTGATTAGTATAGGGAATACTCAACCTACAATTCAATCAAGATGAGATTTCACAGACTTACAAGTTTTTAAATCTCGTCAGGGGAAACCTCACCTAAATTCAAAGTAGCTTATGTAAGATTTGAATGAGGATGGCCTGCGTATTGATGCTAAGGTTTGTATGGGTTATAAAGCGCACTAAATAATAAGCAAGCATCAAAATACACCAGATATACAAAATGGCTTTTCGATGCTTCTTTCGTGCAATGAAAAGACAAGCACAGATTCCTGTAGGTATTAACATGGCATGATATGCCAAAGAAGCTTTCATATCTCCTCTTAGAAAAGCGAATAGGCTGCGTGTCATGCCACAGCCCGGACAAGGAATACCGAAAATGGTATAAAAAGGACAACGATAGAGAAACAATATTGCCAAAACACAAAATAAGAAAATTAGTTTTTTAGACATTGTCCACAATTTCATTGATAGAATCCTGAACAATACACATCGAGATGATATTTAATTGAATGACAGCTAATACAAGGCAAAGAATGGAATTATCACTGGTCACATAATCACTATCATAATCTAAGGAATCTATGAGTTTACATACCTTATACCAAAAATAAAGGCCATAGATTCCACAAGTGAATATGGAAAATAAAAGTACAAGACCACCACTGGTTCCTGGTGTCTTCCCGTTTTCTCTGCATAAACTATTTACATCTTCCGCAATCGTATACATCCAATATAAAGCATAGAGCCCACAGGTTAAAAAACTAAACAGTACAGAAAGAGGAATATTCTTTTTCGTAACGGAAGTAATGCTAGAGACTTTTTCTTGTCTTGTGGATTTTGGGACTTGAGATAAACTTGTATCGGCATACTTTTGCCAATCACTCATGCCTTCTTTCCAAACATAAGAAAATTCATCTAAGGTTCCTCTTGCATACATCGTTTCCATTTCTTCTTGCGTAAATGGACCATGGTGATTCGAGTCTTGATCGACATAATACCAAATTTTATCTTGGTGTGTTTCTAAATGAATGGATTCAGTTCCCTTTTCTTCTAATAAATCTTTTAATTCAGAACATTTTAATTCTTTCCAATCATCAAATCCATCACTCCATACATAGGTATTAGAATCAATGCGTTTAGATTGAATAAACGATTTCATTTGTGTTTCACTAAATGGCCCCTTTGTTTCATTGTTCTCAACAAAATACCATTGTTTCTCATCTACTTGTGTATCTTCTTTTTCAAGTTTTGTTCCACAATGACTACAATAGACATCGTTTTCGTTTACTTCATGTCCACAATTTTTACACTTCATTAGCAAATCCTTCTTTCTTGGAGTATTCCATAATACTCTCATTCAAAACTATAATGAAAAACAAATAAAGAATTAAGCTTACTCATCTTTTATCTAAAGTAAACCCTCTTCTGTTTCTTCGTTATAGATTTTCATAAAATCTTTATATTCTTTTGAATCTTTCGACATAGGCGTTTTTATGACCGTATTTCTATATAAAGCAAAATCTGTTTTTATAACATCTTCACTTTTATCCCATACATTTAATCCAGCAACTTTAATTTGCACATGATTCATCTTATTAGAAATCGCATCAACAACTTGTTTCATTGAATGGCCTGTATCCACAGAGTCATCTACGACAATAATTTTTTGAATCGAATCTTGATGAATGTTTTCAAAGCTTTGATGAAAACGAATCTTTCTTTCTGTATTTCGATCATGAGTATTGGATTTCAACTCCATACTAATCAAAAAGTTTCGAACAAAATTCGGCAATAGAGATACCAAAGGGCCAACAATTTCTTTTAAAGAATTGCCTTCTCTTGTAGCACTAATTCCTACTAGAGGAACGTCGAAAACGTTTTTCATAGGTCGCGCAATCAAATATCCTGCTTTCGCCACATAGACAATTAAATCTGGTTGGTATTCTTTTTTTATTTTTTCTGCCCAATCTTTACATTGAACTTCCAAGTCTTTTTTTGATAATTCTATACACTTCATGAAAATTTCCCTTCTTTATTAGTTTGCCTAATTTCACAAACTTCGTTATCTTATGGCTTAATTTAATACACTTCTTTTTATGGAAGGTAGCGCTTTGTATCACTTTCAAAAACATTTCACGATCAACAGGAACTTGTTCTACTTCCATATAGTTTCTTCCTACTTCAAGTATTGTATGTGCATCAGAACCGATTACTTTACAAATGTGATAACGATCTGCAATTTCATTTTGTCGAATGCCATATTCATCGGAAATATTTCGGCCATTATAACACTCTATACAGTCTATTTGAGATGCATATTCTTTAATGCAAGCTTCTTTTAAAACTGTTTTTTCACGTTTTTTGTCATATGGATGAGGCACATAAACTACGCCATTTTGTTGACGAATACGAGCTATCGTTTCTTTACAAGATAAGCCAGCAGGAATTTCTTCTTGAAGGAATAGGCCAATGATTTCGCCTGACTCTGTCATAACTTCTTCCCCAACGATTACTTGTAAAGGCGTTTTTTTCTTTTGGCAGTATTCTTTAAAGGCTAGCCCACCTTGTATATTGTTATGCTCGGTAATAGCAATTGCATCTATTTTACGCCACTTACACTTGATATATAACAACGTAAAAGAAAGCATACTGTCTTTCGAATATTTGGTATGACAATGTGTCTCTAAGCGCATGGCTACCCTCCTCATTAGGAACTAATAATACTATATCATTCCACACTTACCATGTAGAAATATTAAACTAAATAATCTTATTAAAGTAACTTATTAAGACCAGGAACTTTCAACATGATAAAAGATCCAATCCAAGAAAAAATAAGGCTTAACTTTTCTAAATTCATCGATAGCAAATAATCGTATGTCTTAATACATGTCTGCATTCTTTTTCACCTCAATATTCTGTTTTCATTATTGATAATTTCTATCTTTACTGATTCCCTTACACAAATCATGAAATATATGGCATAGTCATTCACCACTTATTGTAACAACTCAAAATGAAAACAACATTAAAAAATAAAACTTATTTAAAAAGATGCACTCCTTAGAATGCACCTATGAATACATTATCTTTTAAGAATACGTTTTTTAGCTGAGACTACAAATTCTTTTGCGACCTCATTACCCAATAGAATTAGAATTGTAAAATATGCGATTACCGATACCATAATCGAAAGAATGATTTTTGGAATCAAACCTGTGATAAATCTATTACATAAATAACAAGAAACCACAATTCCGATACAACCTATTCCAATTGAAGTTAAATTAATCTTTTCTTTATACTTAATTAAAGGTAAGGAATAATGACGACAAATTAAAACCACTATAACTTCCGATATTACAGTAGTAACTGCCGTCGCATTTAAGCCAAAGAAAGGAACTAATATTAAATTAAGTACAACATTTGTAATAGCCGATGTCAATGTTGCATAAAAATAATACTTTTCTTTTTTCAATGAAACTAATATACCTTGCGCATAGTAACATCCAAATACCGCAAAGAATAGAGAAAAGCAAAGTATACGTAAAGATATATAGCCAGATATATAGGCTTCTCCACCCATAAACAACATAACATCTTTACTCAAAAGAAATATACCTACAATGGCCGGTATAACAAGTGTATATAAAACTTTCTTTAAAGAATTTAATAACCCCTCATACTCATCTCTTTTATTTTCACCTAAATAAACAGATAAACGTGGAATCACAACAATGATAACCGCATTCAATATTGATTTAATAACAGTATAAATATTACTTGATAATGTATAAATACCAACTTCAGAATCCGATTTAAAAAAACCTAGAATTGTAATGTCTGATTTAACATAAATCGTGGTCGAAATAGTAATGCAAAATAAATACAAGATGGGTTTTATATGCTTTTTCAAATTCAACTTTGTCGTAAATCTATACGGAATATATCTTCTTGTATAAAAAATATTCAACAAATAATTCCCTGAATAGGCTAATGCCATAATAATGGTATATAAAATATAATGTTCTGGCCTTTTCACCAAGCATAAAATTAGAATCAAAGAAATCGTCTGAAGAATAATGTATCGTAGAGTTAGATAGAAAAAATCTTCAAATACAGTATTGATCCAATCCCTTCCTAAAGTATTAAAAAGTATATTAAAACTTAATATAACTATCAATACACTTTCTCTATGAACTCTTGGAACATAAAATACAACAAGAAATAAGATGATATAAGAAACAATCATCGTAACAACATTAATAGAAAATAATTCCGTTGCTAATTGCGTCAATTCCTTTTTATTGGATCTTACACGAGCCGCTTCTCGAATGGCATAGGTCGGTATGCCTAAGCTCGCAAAGGAAATAAAGTATTGTATGATTGAATCACTAAAGCTATATCGTCCTAAATTTGCACTTCCTAAAACACGAGATACATAAGGAAATGTAATTAAGGGAAAAATAATGACGCAGCATTGTTTAATAATATTTAAGATTGCGTTTATTTGAATCGACTTTGTTTTCTGCAAACCATCACCTCATTTTAAACTATATTCAACATAACCTTTACACAAAAGATGAATTTGGATTCACCACTCTTTGCGTAAATATCCTTCATCCTCATTAATTGGATTTTATTTCTCAATCCCCTTTGATAGTAGGCTACAGACTCCAATATATTTTTATCTTCTGCACAATAATCATTTTCATTTTCCAACAACAATTGAGCTGTCAAACTACGAATATTTGTATATCGCTCTGTCTTCTTGCCCCATCCTAAAAATAATTTCAAACGCTTAAAGACAGAATCCTTCTTTACACCCACCGTATTCGCACTATGAATTCGATATAGAATATAAGAATTTTCATCATATATAAACGAACCATATAAAGTCGCAATAAGTGCAACCCACGCATCATGCATGCGATAATTCAATAAACTTCTTGGCGGACAAGTAAAGGAAGTGATTTTTTCAGCCATCATATAATCAAATACCATTGTACATCCCGACAACAAGTTTTTTGAGATATGATCAACCAATGTTAGATCCGGTTTAAAATCGTATCTTAGCTTCGTCTTTGTATCATTTTCATAAAGCCATTGATTCGAAGAATAAAGTACACACTTTCCTTCATTCTGAATTTGTTGAATAGCTTTGTTTAATTTTACATCCATCCAAATATCATCTTGATCTGCAAAGGCATAATAATCATATTGAGTAGACAAACTCATCACATGATATAAAAGTGTCATAAAGCTAAGTCCTGGACCTTTATTTTCATCAAAAGGAAGTAGAATAATATCATTGTGATACGCTTTAATGATTTCTAACGTATTATCCGTAGAACCATCATCACGCACATACAAAGTAACATAAACTTCTTTTTGATTGAAAATACTATCCAACTGTTCCTTTATATACTTCTCCCCATTGTAAGTACTCATCAGTACTGCAACAGTAGGATACTCATTTCTATTTTCACCCATAAGAGCATCATATCCTATAAAAATGATTCAATCGTCCATTTAAAGATATGCTCATTATCTACGGTTGGTTTCCATCCTAAATCACGAGCCTTTGACGTATCCATAATTGCCAATTTAAATGGAAGATATGGAAGCTTACTCGCCTCATCCGAGAATACAACCTTCGTTGTTTTTTTAGGACTTAATTCTGCAATTAATTGAGCCAAATCACGAATACTAATCAAGTTTTCTTCAGCCCCCACATTATATAGTGTGCTCTCTCCTCTTTCCATAATTAAGAATACAGAGTTAATGGCATCCGCAACATATGTATATGTACGCATTGCACTACCATCCGAATGCAATACAATATCCGTACCATTTAAGGCACACTGAATAAATTCCGCAAAAGCACGACCATCATCCAAAAGAATACCAGGCCCAATTGTATGTGAGAAGTGTACACCACAATAATCAACACCATATTCTTCTTTATAAGAAGCTAACATCGTTTCACATAAACGCTTGGCCTCCGGATAACAAGCACGAGAATTTAAGTTTTGTAGAGGCCCCATATCCTCCTCTTTAATATTACGATCTTCCTTCCATTCACCATACGTTTCAACTGTAGAAACATAGAATACACGCTTTGTGTTATGTGTTCTGGCAAGCTCCAATACATTATGCGTACCATTCACATGAGCCCACAAAGTTTCAACTGCCGTCGATTTAAAATCTCTTGGAGCAGCCGGACCTGCCGTATGGAAAATATAGTCCACATTTCCATCATATTCAATTTCAGCATTTACATCCTGATACATAAATGAAAGATTTGGAAAATCCATTAAATTCTTAAAAACATCTTTCACCTTATCTTTTGAACGAGCCAATCCAATTACACGTAAATCTAAATTATAACGTAAATCCACCTCAATTAAAGTTTCTACAATATAACGACCCAAACGACCTGTAGCCCCAGTTACTAAAATGGTTTTCCCATAATACATTCTCCAATTTACAGGTGTATTTAAAATAATATCTAAATCTCTTTTTTCCATGTTTCTTCTCCTCTACATACCAAATACATATTTATTTTCTTCAAGCTCAAGCATAGCCTTTAAAATATAATAATCCTCAGCCGTTGTAATCTTAATATTATGATTATTTTCCTTTACTAAATGAATATCATTTCCTAAATACGTATATGCCAATGCTGCATCTAAAATAGGAAACTCTGTATCCGCATTTAAAATATCCTTATACGTCTGATTCAACAAATCCAATTTGAAGGTTTGAGGCGAAGTCAAACTATACGTATCATCCCTCTTTTTAAAATCTTCAAAATGAGCACTTTCCGCATTTGTGATCACAACCGACTCAATCACGGGCTTAACCGTCATAGCACTACCATATTTTTTAGCCACACGAATATTTTCTTCAATAATAGCCGGCTCAATTAATGGTCTTACACCATCATGAATCACAATAATATCTTCATTACTTGCACCATTGGAAACAATACAATCAATTCCATTTTGAACACTTCCCTGACGATCCTTACCACCAGGAATAATATCTAGGATTTTTTTCAAATTGTATTTATTCACTAAATCCCTCATGTAATCGACCCATGATGCATTACAAGAAATCACAATCTTATCAATCTCAGAACAATTCTCAAATTTTTCTAAAGTATAAATAATAATGGGCTTTCCAAATACAGTCAAAAATTGCTTAGGCAAACCAGATGTTCTCATTCTTTGACCAACGCCACCCGCTAACATAATCGCATAATTCATATTTGCACCTCTTCTATTTTAAATCCTTAAACTCATGAACATGATGAGCTCCACCATTTCGTTTTTCTACAGGTGGCAGCTTCATATAATCCCCATAAATTTGTTTTAAGTAAGCATCATACTCTTTAACCACATTACACTCTCTACCATCAAATTCATGACTCACTAACTCTTTAAACATATCCTTCGGAAATAATCCTCTATCTGGATATGCCCCTGCATAGTTAAATACATAATTTGTAGGATTCTCATTATATTTATTCATTTCCCTATCCATTTTCTTTATATAAAAATCATAAGAAAACAAATATGTGAATGGCTTAATCAAATGATACGCAAGCTTAAATACTCTTGATTTATCTTCAGGAAATTTATATCCACAACGAATAATATAAAGATTCTGGATAAACTTCATTCGCTTTCGATCCTTAGCACGTACATTTTCATCATTCGATACATAATCATACACAAAGATATCAACCCAAACACCTTGTTCAAAAGGCAAATGATAGGAATAATTCTCACTTAATATTGTATTTTTTCTACGAATCTTACCGAAAATAAAACCACACCGTTTTTCTGTATGACAATCTTGGAAAACAAATCGACTCGAATCTAAATCTGTTTTACAAGCCTCTACAAATTTTGTGTATTCACCACGCATCATCGCAAGATCAATATCATCATCCCAAGGAATCATACCATTATGTCGAATGGCACCAATCATGCTTCCACCCTCTAGATTATATTTAATATTATTTTTATCGCATATACGTATTACTTCATCTAATATTTCCAATTCAATTTCTTGAATTCTCTTTAAATCATAATTATTACTCATATATAAAATGTCCTTCCTTCTGGAATTAAACGCATATAGAATAACATAATCACCAATAAAATTCTATGCGCCACAAAGCTATATGGAAAAATAGGACAATCTTAGTAGAGGATACGATTCATGTAGAAAAAACTACGCAAAACCTTTTGAATCCCAAAAAAGTGTGGTATATTAAGTATGACGAAGGTAGCCAGGGGCTACAAACTGATGAATCACTGTTGTAATTAACCAGCAGGGTTCATCTTTTATTTTATTTATTTGTTAAGGATATATTTTCATACATCATATTTAAAATTCTTACTATTCTTGAATTGGATGGATTAACTTTTGCATTAATTTCTTCTATTCGTGGCAAGGTTAAATCAGAAGTCTTGTGCAATAAATTTAGCGTATTATAAAGTTGAGAATTTTCGATCTTTTTTGTATCCATTTCATCCATTAAAAATGGAAGAAGCGGTTCATAATGATTCACAACATTCCTTAATTTCCTAATTTTTTCAATATGCCCATTAAATGATAAAATCGAATGTGCGCTCATTTTTTCTACGGAAGATTTCAACATTTTAGCTGCCACAGTTTTCTGAGATTTCTCATCCAACATCATAAATAAAATTTGTAATTCACCTAATGTCAATGCATTCGGAATAACCCAAAGAGGAACTTCGCATTGTTTTTCATAATAATACTTAATTAACTTATTATTACTCATTTCGTGTTCTTCTAAAGAAGATCCATCTATATTAGTATTTGTTGCAATTTTGTACATGTGAATAAGTATGTCCTTTTTCCTTTTAATATTAAAAACATCTCTAAGACGCTTTACCCCATTCTTATCCTTCACATAAAAGCAGTAAAAACTCGGGCAAAATAATGGCAATTCAGAAGTTTCATCATTTATAAAACGTTTTATTTCATCAACATATCGTACGCAATAAATATCAGAATTATCACATGCAACATAGTTATGACAGATTTCTGCAAATAAAACGGATTTAAATTTTCGTTCAAACACCCCAATCAATTCATATAACATCTTTGCATAGGCATCATCTAAATTCACAAGTTTAATGACTTCCTTAAAATTTGTTTCTTTTTTATAAACTAGTTTTCCCTTATTATTTCTACCTGTTGAAAAAAACGCTTTATATGGCTTGACTAAAGATACATAATTACGTTCTTCTAGATAATGTCTATCTTCCACATCTACTATTATTTTCTTTGAATTATATAAATAAAGAACCTGCTCATTAATATCCTTATATTCTTGATATTTTCTCTCCATTTCCATTTACGTTACTCCTATTTCTAACTGTTAATAATATTTTATCATGTAACTATACCAATAACGCCAATGTTTCGAAAAAATAAAATTGAGAGCTACACATATTTGTATAACCCTCAAATGAATATATTACAATTTAATCAAACCCAAGATTAATCTTTAATTTCTTTCAAATAACGAGCCAACGCATCCTGCCAAGTAGGAAGTGGTTTAAATCCATTTTCTACTAGTTTTGATTTATCCAAACGAGAATTAAAAGGACGAGCCGCCTTTGATAAACCATACTCTTCTGTTGTGACTGGAAGTACTGTATTTGTATATCCTGCCTGCTTAAAGATTTCACACGCAAAATCATACCAGCTGATATAGCCACCCTCATTTGTCGCATGATAATAACCATACTTATCCGTTTCAATCATATCTACTAATAAACGAGCTAAGTCAAATGTATATGTAGGTGTACCAATTTGATCATTTACGACTTTTAATGTGTCAAATTTCTTACCCACATTCAACATTGTCTTAATAAAGTTATTTCCATTCTTACCAAATACCCACGCAATACGAACAATAAAATATTTACTTAAAGTATTTGAAACAGCTAGTTCTCCACCAAGCTTAGTCTGTCCATATACATTTAAAGGCTTATAATCCTTACAATCCGGATTCCAAGGCTCATTTCCCTGACCATCAAATACATAGTCCGTAGAAATATACACCATCTTTGCATCCACTTCTTTACAAGCATCCGCAATATTTTGTGTTCCATCCACATTAATAGCTTTAACCTTAGCCTGTTTATCTTCATCTTCTGCTAAGTCTACAGCCGTCCATGCTGCACAGTGTACAACTACATCTGGATTAACACATTTAATTGTATTCATTACAGCTTCCTCGTTTGTGATATCCAAAGAAACATATTCAGCTGTAGTAACATAAGAACCATCCTGAATACCACTATAGCTTTCAGCTAAGTCTGTACCTACTCCAACATATCCTCTAGAAGCCAATTCATTCATTACATCATGACCTAATTGACCAGCCACACCTGTCACAAAAATCTTCATACCTCAACCTCTTTTCTAACTTATTTTCCTAGCAATTTGAATCATTGTTTTAAATAAAAAATCTGGTACTAACGCTAATATAATATCAAACTTAGCAATATTAGGAGCTAAACTTCGATACTTATACAAATCTTTAATATCATGATTTTTTCTGGCTATCGCAAACTTCAACAATGCTTCTTTATCTTTAAAATCGGGATATTTATTTATAAAATCCTTAATTAAATTGTAATTTGGTAAAACACGCTGTTGCTCATAATCCTTCTTAGATTCAATGCCCACTAACACGCCACTCACATTATGACCATGTCTTCGATATTGCACAAGAGGCTCATCAATAAAAGCAACCTTACCTTCTACAGATGCACACGATATAATCCATTTATCATGACCAGTATATGTACTAAAAGGAAGTATACTACGTGCAAAATTTCCACTTGCAACTAAAACCATCCCAACTGCATGTGTAATGATTAAATTTCTTGTTGCGATATCATCTCCTGTATGCCAGCTTTCAGTTTGATCATGATGCTCATCCCTATACTTATAAACAAGAACATTTCCATCTCCATCAATAATCTGTCGATCGCTTGCTACTAACAAAGCATTTTCCTTTTTTAAAGTTTCCACTGATCTTGAAATTTTATTTGGAAACCATATATCATCTTGATCACAAAATGCGATAAAATCTCCTGTGCTCGCTTTTACTAACTTTTCAAAAGATTTAGTATAATTCAAATTCTTTTTATCCTGTTGCAAAAAACGATATGGCACCTTTGTCAAATAGGACTCAAATATCTCATGATCACATGGAAATTCTGGGCAATCATCGTTAATAATGACTTCAATATTTGGATAATTTTGATCATTTAAAGATTTCAGTTGTTCAATTAAATATTTCTTATTTGGCTTATAAACCGATAATAATATATCTACTTTTTCCATAACGATCTCCTATTCATCCACTACTTTCAAACTTGACATATACCTCAAATCATTAAAGATTATATCAAAATAAAGAGAAAAGCTAAGAATTATTCCTTAGCTCTTCCTTTTTCTACATACATCTTTTCAAAATAGTTTTGGTATTCACCACTAATGATGTTTTCCCACCATTCTTTATTGTCTAAATACCATTGGATTGTCATTGGAATACCTGTATCAAATGTATATTTTGGTTTCCATCCAAGCTCTGTTTCCAACTTAGTAGGATCAATCGCATAACGCATATCATGGCCTTTACGATCTGTTACATACGTAATTAAGCTTTCTGGTTTGTTTAATGCATGAAGTACAGTCTTTACAACTTCTAAGTTTGTTCTTTCATTGTGACCACCCACATTATAAACTTCACCAACACGTCCCTTACGAACGATTAAGTCAATAGCGACACAGTGATCATAAACATGTAACCAGTCACGTACATTTTCACCTGTTCCATAAACTGGAATTGTTTCATCATTTAAAGCACGAGAAATGATTAATGGAATTAATTTTTCTGGGAAATGATAAGGACCATAGTTATTTGAGCAACGACTAATTGTTACTGGCAAACCATACGTTCTGTGATATGCCAATACAAATAAGTCAGCACTTGCCTTTGCACTTGAATAAGGACTTGAAGTGTGTAAAGGTGTGTTTTCAGTAAAGAACAAGTCAGGACGATCCAATGGTAAATCACCATATACTTCATCTGTTGATACCTGGTGATATCTTTGAATACCATACTTAACACAAGCATCCAATAATGTAGTTGTACCCATTACATTTGTCTTAACAAAGATTTCTGGGTCTTCAATACTACGATCCACATGGCTTTCAGCCGCAAAGTTAACTACGACATCAAATTTTTCCTTTTCAAATAAATCCATAATGAATTCACGATCTGCAATATCACCCTTGATAAACTTATAGTTCGGTTTATCCTCAACTGGCTTACAAGTCTCCAAGTTACCTGCATAAGTCAATTTATCTAAGTTTACAATCATATCCTCAGGATATTTGTTTACCATATAGTGCACAAAGTTTCCACCAATGAAACCAGCACCACCTGTTACTAAAATTTTCATTTTGTTATTCTCCTTTATATTCAAATTGATTGTTTGACTCTTCTAAAGTCGGACCAACCATATCCTTCTCGCTTAATACGGGCTCAATACCATTCAATAATGAACCCCAATCTACATTACAAGTAGGATCATCATAACGCATTCCACCCTCAGATTCTTTATTGTAGACATTATCTACTTTATATCTAAATTCCACATTATCTGTTAATGTTAAGAATCCATGCGCAAAGCCCTGAGGAATAAAGAATTGTCTATGATTCTCTTCACTCAATTCAACACTTACCCATTGACCAAATGTAGGACTTCCCTTACGAATATCTACCGCAACATCAATGACCGTTCCCTTTGTACAAGAAACCAATTTACTTTGTGCATAAGGCGGATTCTGCCAGTGTAAACCACGAAGCGTACCCTTCTGTGCACTAAAAGACATATTGTCCTGTACAAAATCTACCGTAATACCCATCTTTTCATATTTAGGCTTAGAATAAGTCTCCGTAAAATATCCTCTGTGATCACCAAATACATCCGTATCAATAATCAATACACCAGGAATTTTTGTTTCAGTAACCTTCATCACAATACCTCCAATTATTTAATATATTTACGATCCATGATCTTCTTTAAATAAGCACCATACTGATTCTTCTTATAAATTTCATATGTAGAAGCCAATTCTTCATCGCCAATCCAACCATTGTTGTAAGCAATTTCTTCTAAACAAGCAATCTTACGATGCTGATGCTCCTCAATTGTCTTCACAAAGTTAGTCGCATCCACTAAAGATTCATGTGTACCCGTATCTAACCAAGTAAATCCGTCACCCAATAATGTAACGTTCAATTCACCATTCTCTAAATAAATACGGTTCAAATCTGTGATTTCCAATTCACCACGCGCACTTGGCTTTAAATTCTTCGCATATTCAACGACCTTATTATCATAGAAATATAAACCAGTAACCGCATAATTTGACTTAGGACAAGAAGGCTTCTCTTCCAAACTAATCGCCTTACCCTCAGAATCAAATTCAACAACACCAAATCTTTCAGGATCCTCTACATAATAACCAAATACAGTTGCCCCTACTTCATTTTCAGCAGCCGCACGCAAACGCTTAGTCAAACCATGACCATGGAAAATATTATCGCCCAAGATCATTGCACAACTATCATTTCCAATAAACTCTTCACCCAAGATAAATGCCTGAGCTAAACCATCCGGACTTGGTTGAACCTTATAAGAAAGCTCAATCCCAAATTGATGTCCATCCCCTAACAACTCTTGAAAACGAGGTGTATCATCTGGAGTTGAAATAATCAAAATATCACGAATTCCAGCATTCATTAAAATACTCATTGGATAATAAATCATCGGTTTATCATAAATTGGCAATAATTGTTTACTAGTAACTTTGGTTAATGGATACAAACGTGTACCACTACCACCTGCAAGAATAATTCCTTTCATAGTATGACCTCCATTTAACATAATGATAAACCCTTACGTAAGGTAAGGGTCAAGTCTTATTCATGATTTTTCAGTTTTCGTAAAGGCGCAGTAACTTTCCAAGAATGAGAATTCTTTCCTTGACTTTGAAACAATTGTATAGCTCACATATGAGGATTCTGATCTAAAAACAATGATTTTTTTATCTATAGTCGAACTCCTTCATCGACATAACAATATCCCTGCTTGTTTACTTACAAAAATAGAACCATTTTTTTCAATTATTTCTTGAATATATGTTTTAAATTCTTCCATTCTTGGTCCAATCAGTTCATTCTGATTCCCATGGCAAGACATAATATAATCAATCAAAGGCTGAGCTTGATTAATTAATAAAGAATCCTTATATTCTTTTTTTTCAATATGTTTAAAGAACGGCTTTAACAATTCTTCCGCATTTTCTAATCCAAACTTATCATATAGATGATTTGATGAAAGTTCGATTCTTTCATCAAATCCTTTCACAATATCTTGTATTTCTTTCATATGGCTTTTTCCATACGTACTGCAATAAAAAATACCATTGGGTTTTAAAACTCTTTTTATTTCCGATAGACCTTGGTCTAAATCACTCAAATAGAACAAAACGTGATTTGCGATTATACAATCAAAGTAATGATCCTTAAAGGGTATCTTTTCGCAATCCACCACCATACAATTAAAATCTTTGCCAAATTTCTGTCGAACTTCGTTAATCATTCCTTCTGAACTGTCTGATAAGAAAAATTCTCTATTTCTTAAATTGATGGAATTATTTTCCCACAATTGCCCATTTCCACAACCTACTTCCAACAAACGGTTTACTCCATTAAAATCAATCTGACTATAGAGCCACGGAAACCATCCTTGCGGATTGGTAGAAAATTGGTTATGTAACTGAATACGAACTTTTAGATTATTCGAATCCATATATTGTTCTACAATCTTTGAATCATCGTTGGTCATTTGCACTAATGAAATCAAATCTTTCCAATCAAAAGAATCATTTTCAATTTGGCGTATCGTAGTCTGTAAAGCATCTTTTAAAACCTGCAAATGAGCAATTCTTGAATTAACTAAAGAGATTTGAAGATTCAATGAATCTTCAAACTTTTGGTTACTTGTGACCATTGGAAAAATATCTTCAATGGAAAATCCAAGATGTTTTAAAGCCAATATTTTTTGTAGCTTGATAAAATCTTTTTCACTGTATTGCCTATACCCATTTTCCATAACAAAAGAGGGTTTTAACAACCCTATTTTATCATAATAACGAATGGTTCTTTCTGACACATTTGCCATTTTGGCAAATTGTCCTGTTTTATAATAGTTCATAATTAACTGTTAATCGACAACATAAAAAATCGATATATTTTATTCAAATATTCTCTTGAACAAAATAGTAATGAAAATCCATTTTTAATAAAGGAAAACAATTGTCTATCCGACATTTCCTGAAGCATCTGATTAAACAATACATTTGCTTTCAAATATTTTTGTGCTGCTTTTGAATTATTTTTTGATGTAACATACTCAGCTGCTTTTTCAACTAAAGCAATATTTCCTTTTTTATATTCATTAGTTATGTAAACCATGTACAAATACTGCTCAAATAAATTTTTTCGAGAAATACTATTAGCTGTCATTCTATATTTTAAAACAACTGCATTTAAATTTGAAATCTTATATCCATTTAATACAGCTCGAAGAGTAAAGTCATAATCTTCACATAAAGGAATATTTCTATAACCATTTAATTTTTCAAAAACTACTCTTTTTCCTAACCAAGTTGGATGTGCAATACATTGTCCATATTTCAAACATTTGCTTATCTTTTTAGGATTAGTTGGTATCTTTTTTATACTATATAGCGTAGTTCCATCTTCATTTATCATTTCGGTAATGCCACCAATCAAATCATAGTGATGTAATTCTATATAATTCAACTGTTTTTCTAAACGATCTGAAAGACTAATATCATCTGCATCCATACGAGCAATATAGTCACCAGTACACAAAGAAATACCCCGATTCAAAGATTTGGTTAAGCCTAGATTTTTTTGGTTAATATAAAAATGAACTCTTTTGTCTTTAGAGGCATATTCACAAATAACCTTTTGATGAATCTCATTATCTGGATAATCTAAAATAATAATAAACTCAATATCCTTATATGTTTGATTTAGTATTGACTCTATTGATTCTCGTAATAATTCTTCATCTTCTTTATAAGTTGACATAATAACTGAAATCATAAAAATCCCCCAAAAAATATTAATCTAGTTTAACTTTCACCATAGAAAAACGAGATTATTATCTTTGCATAAAAAATCCATCATAAAATACATGCTTGTATATTTAATAGCAAAAATCTATTAACTTGCATAATATATATACCTCGAAAATAATTCAAACATTCATTATCTAGTTGTATTTCACATTTTAAATAACTCATTATTTACAATACAAATAATACTGAACACCATTATCAACATCTACAATATGTTTGAATATTTTAAATCCATCTTGTTTCAAATAATAATCATACTCATCACTCAAGACAACAACACTATTAATAAAACACTTAGATATCACTTTTTCTAGCTTAGCATTAGTACTATCATTTGGGTTTGTCATAAAATCATAATAAATCTGCTGATAATCTTGAGAAAAATCTTTATATTTTGCTTTATCAAATCCATAACGATTAGAGGCAGAAATCGATATCGTATGAGGCGAAACTGTTCTTAAAATAATTGATAAAGAATGATAAACAGAATTCATAGGCAACACTTCAGGAGTAAGCGCAACACAAGTTTCATGTGTAGTTTTATATCTTTCCTCTAATGCATTACCCAACATAACTGTAGAATTAGGCATAATAAACTTGTTATGCCAAAGAATCTTTGCACTTTCAGTCATTCCTAAACCACTATTTTCACTATAGCTATAATTCCTACTCAAAGAAACATTCAACGTTAAAATTAAAACAACAATAATGCTAAAATAAGCTTTAAATGCTCTTATGTGAAAAACTGTTGAAATATTCACAACAAGCATAATAAAAGCAATAGTTACTATTGTGTAAAGATAATTAGCATAAATTCGTTTGGAAACAAAATCAAATACCGCTGATTTTTCAAAAATATTATTAAAAGGTTCCAATACAATAAATGCAAAAACTACGATTAAAAATATTATCATGCGGTTTAAATACTGACTTTTAAATAATAAACAAGATATGCAAAGAAGAACCGCAATGATAAAAACTTTAGAATGGCATGACAAAGAAAAATATGTTGCAATTGGTTCAGATATCGTGCTTGTATTTCCCAAAAGCAAAGAAATAAAAAAGCATAATAATAGTATCAAAATAAAGAAAACATAAGATTTCTTATCTTTGGATGTTACCAAACAAGCAATCAAAAATGATAAGGAGCAAATGATAATGGAAGGTATAGCAATAGTTGATTTAGATACCATAACAAAACCAATAGCTGCTACGCTTAATATAGTCTGCAAATTGATTTTCTTTGTTCTCAAGAAAAATAAGATAAGTAATAAAATGCCATTAACTCTCGTTAGATTTGAGCCATAATACATTGCTGAATTAAACTGCCAGCCGTCTTGAACAGATATCAATGCACCACCCTCAACTAAAGAAAATGGAATTCCAAAAAGAATCAATACCAAAGAAAAATATTGATAATAGAACTCTGTAATTTCAAATTTAGTTTCTTTGCATATAAAGCGAGAGAACTCAGTAACAAGCATCCCTGAAAGAAAATAATTAAAAAATGCCATAAAAACTCTACAGAAAACACTGGTATTTAATTTGAATAAGTAGACATATGCAGCGTATTCCGAATATCCTGTATTAACTAAATAAGAAAACATGGAAGATAAATTTGATGCATATCCAGTAGAAGGGTGTGTGTAAAAACCACTTTTAGAATATGGTATACTAGAGACCCATCCCAAATAGAATCCATCATCCATATTATTGTTCATCCATAAATAACTAATATGACTGAATGATATCCCTACCAAGAAAAAACCAACAAAAATCACAAACCATTGTGATGCAATAAAGTTCTTAATTTCATTTTTATCTACAATTTGCAGAGAATTTTTCTTCAAACGCCAAATACTCCACAGAAATAAAGAAACAATAACTAAACAAAGATAGAGAACAAATACAATCCAAGGTGCATTAATCAATTGTATGGGAATTCCTCCTAATGCAACAAAAAAGCTAAAAATCAAAAATCCAGCTATAAAATGTGATGGATAGCTGCCTTTCTTTTTAAAAAATGCTGCTCCAATCAAATATTGAAGTAATATATAAAAAGCAACAAAGATCATCCCAAAAACATAATTATACAAAATATATAAATCACTCATGTTTGCTCTCCTTATATTCTTTAATGCTCAATTTTTGAATCAATTCTTTTTGTTTTTCTTGTAATTTAGAAATCTGACTCACCTGATCAAATAACATGATATATAAAAAGAAAATAAACAATGTAAAGATAAAATTACTTGTAGTCATAAATCCTAAACTAGAAGAAATGAAATCTAATGGCCATCGTTCTAACCGTAACCGTGTTGGACGTGGACCTGGAAGTGGAAATGGAAAAACTTCTGGTCGTGGTCAAAAAGGTCAAAAAGCAAGAAGCGGTGGAGGTGTCCGTTTAGGATTCGAGGGTGGTCAAACTACTCTTGCTCGTCGTCTTCCAAAGCGTGGATTCACAAACTTTACGCGTAAAGAATACGCAATTGTGAATGTTGAGACTTTAAATAAATATGAAGATGGAACTGTAGTTAATGCAGCTTTGTTAATCGAAGATAAAGTAATCAAAAAAGAACTTTCTGGATTGAAAGTTTTAGGTGAAGGTGAATTGACAAAGAAATTGACAGTACAAGCTACTAAGTTCTCTAAATCAGCAAAAGAAGCAATCGAAAAAGTAGGCGGAACAGCTGAGGTTATCTAAAAATGTTTTCAAGTATAAAGGCAATAGTGACGAACAAGGATATTCGCAAGAGAATCTTGTTTACTCTCTTTGCCTTTCTTGTGTATCGTCTAGGATCGGCAATTACGGTACCTGATGTAAATACTGCAGACTTAATTAATGGTATGCAGGATAACTCCTTATTTGCGATGCTTAATTTATTAGGTGGTGGAGGATTAGAACAGTTCTCCGTATTCGCATTAGGGGTTACACCTTATATTACAGCTTCCATTATTTTACAGTTGTTAAGTATGGATGTAGTTCCATCCTTGACTGAACTATCAAAAAGTGGAGCACAGGGACGTAAAAAGATTGATCAATATACAAGATATCTAGCTGTCGTTTTTGCTTTCGTTCAATCATTCTCATTAGTATATGGTTTCTCAAAAACGTATACGACGTTGATTGTTGGTGGCGTAACGATTAGTAAAGTATTGTATATTTCAACAATCTTTACCGCTGGTTCTTTATTCCTAGTCTGGATTGGAGATCAAATCTCTTTGAAAGGTATAGGAAATGGTATTTCCATGGTTATTATGGCAGGTATCGTCGGTCGTATGCCTCGTCAAATTACTAGTGCATGGAAAACCTTAATGGGATCTGGATCTACGGTTAAAAATGGAACGGCTTTATTTGTAGCCTACATCTTAGTTTATTTACTCATAATCATTTTTGTAACATTGATTAATACGGCAGAACGTCGTATTCCGATTCAATATACATCTAGTTCGATTGAATTAAGTAAACGAAGCGAATCAAATTACCTTCCATTAAAAGTAAATTCAGCAAGTGTTATTCCTGTCATTTTTGCTTCATCATTGATGATGGCTCCTTTACAGGTTGCTACCTTCCTTGATAAGACAGAATTTGTTAAAGCAACGCAAAAATGGTTAGGTTTAAGTACTTGGTATAGTCTTGCCATCTATGTAGTATTGATTATTTTCTTTACATTCTTTTATACAAAGATGCAAGTTGATCCCGAAAAGTTAGCAGAGAATTTAGGAAAATCAGGTGCATATATTCCTAGCGTGCGTCCTGGTACTGAAACAAAAAACTATGTCAATCATGTTTTAACTCGTATTACTGTTTTAGGTTCACTTGCCTTAGCGTTTATTTCGGTTATTCCGCATGCAATGCCACTTATCTGGCCTGAATTGCCTTCTAGTATGGCACTTGGTGGAACCGGAATGATTATCGTTGTAGGTGTTGCGATTGAAACAGTACGTCAAGTTCAAGGTTTGATTACTCAAAAATCATATAAAAAGTATTATCAAGACTAAAAAAGTATTATCAAGACTAAAGTCTATGGAGTAATGATTTATGAACATTTTTATTATGGGAGCGCCAGGATCTGGCAAGGGTACTTTTTCTAGTAAAATTAAAGAAGAGTACAACTTAAATCATATTAGTACTGGAGATATCTTCCGTGCGAATATTTCCCAAGGAACAGAGCTTGGTCTTCAAGCAAAAGCGTATGCTGAACAAGGAAAACTTGTTCCCGATGAAATCACAAATAAAATGGTTAAAGATTATTTAGCTACTTTATCGGATAAGAAAAACGGATATTTGTTAGATGGATATCCTCGTACGCTTGATCAAGCAAAAGCTTTTGAAGAAATGACAGATGGTACAGACTTAGCAGTCGATGTAATTCTTGCAATGGATGTTCCAACTGATGTTCTTACTCGTCGTATTACTGGTCGTCGTACTTGTAAAGACTGTGGTGAAATTTACAACATCTATTCAAAACCAACTAAGGTTGAGGGTGTTTGTGATCGCTGTGGTGGAGAATTGACACAACGTAAAGACGATAATGAAGAATCTTTAAAAGTTCGTTTAGATGAGTATTCAAATAACACAGAACCAGTTATTGACTATTATGAAAAAAAGAATATGGTCTCACACATCAATGCCGATGCATCAATGGATGAAATTTGGTCAAGTGTAAAAGAGGCCTTGAAAAACAAGTAAATTGCGCTTATAATTATTAAGCGCAATTCTTGCGTTTTTTATGTATACCACATTTCTGTTAAAATCCGCATGATTCCATACGCATTTTAGCAGGCAGACAAACAATATGTGGTTGGAAAGGAAAGAAAATGAAAGTAAGACCATCCGTAAAACCAATGTGCGACAAATGTCGAATCATTCGACGAAAGGGAAGAGTCATGGTTATCTGTGAAAACCCTAAGCACAAACAGAGACAAGGAAACTAGTAGGAGGAAAATATGGCACGTATTGCAGGTGTAGATATTCCAAACGACAAGCGTGTAGTGGTTTCATTGACATATATCTATGGAATCGGAGCTAGTACCGCAAAGAAAGTATTGGAAAAGACAGAAATCAGCGAAGACATTCGTGTAAAAGATTTAACAGACGAACAAATGAATGCGATTCGTCAAGAAATCGATGCAATCAAAGTAGAAGGAGATTTGCGTCGTGAAACTCAATTAAACATCAAACGATTGATGGAAATTGGATGTTATAGAGGATTAAGACACAGAAAAGGATTACCAGTACGCGGACAAAGAACAAAGACAAACGCACGTACAAGAAAAGGAAAAGCCAAGACTGTGGCAAATAAGAAGAAATAAGGAGGCTGAGTAGAACATGGCAAAAGCACAAAAGAAAACAAAACGTCGTGCAAAGAAGAATGTTGCGCGTGGAGTTGCACATATCCACTCAACTTTCAATAACACGATTGTAACAATCACAGATGAACAAGGAAATGCAGTTTCATGGAGTTCAGCTGGAGCATTAGGATTCAAAGGAAGTAGAAAGAGCACACCATATGCTGCACAATTAGCTGGAGAAGCAGCTGGAAAAGCAGCAGCAGATCATGGAATGAAAACTGTAAGTGTAGAAATCAAAGGACCTGGTCCTGGACGTGAAGCAGCTGTAAGAGCATTACAAGTAGCTGGACTTGATATCACAATGATCAATGATGTTACACCAATTCCACACAATGGATGTCGTCCACCAAAACGACCTCGTGGATAGTAAGGAGGACCTAAATGCAAGAATTTGAAAGAGCAACTTTTCATAAAGAATCTTTAAATGAAGAAAATACAAGTGGTTCTTATGTATTTGAACCATTGGAAAGAGGATTTGGTACTACAGTAGGAAATACGATTTGTAGTACTATGCTCTCAGATTTGCCAGGGACGAAAGTAATTGCTTTCCGTGTAGATGGAAGTAATGTCGATGACTTAACAGTTGATGGTGTACGTGAAGACGTCATCACCATTGGATTAAATTTAAAAGCAGTTAAATTATTAAATGAAGTAGAAGAACCTGTTTGTTTACATATTTCAAAACAAGGACCAGCGCTTGTAACAAGTGCAGATATGATTTGTCCTGAAGGTGTAACTTTGGTCGATCCTGAACAAGTAGTTTGTAACTTAGAAAAATCTGCTTCTTTGGAAATGGATATTATCATTGCCAAAGGATACGGATATAAGAGTGCAGAAGACAATAAAGCTGATTATGAATTAGCCGATGATATGCATGTCTTAGATGCTATCTTTACACCAATTCGTAAAGCAGAATACAAATCAGAACCGGCTCGTATTGGTTTTGATAAGAAATACGACAAAGTGCACTTTGATGTTACAACCGATGGAACGATTACTCCATTGGATGCAATTAGTACATCTGCTTCCAAAGTAATTGATATTTTAGATGCGATTATTCCTGTAGCTGATTTAGACTTAGAAGAAAGTTTTGCGGTACAAGAAGCGCATGAAGAAGAAACGCAAAAGGTAAATACAATGATGATTGAAGATTTGGATTTATCTGTGCGTTCTTACAACTGTTTAAAACGTGCTGGTATTCAAACCGTTGATGAATTGACACAAAAAACTGAAGATGAAATGATGCACGTTAAAAACTTAGGTAAGAAATCATTAAAAGAAGTAAAGGACAAAATGTACCAATTGAATTTGTTCTTTAAATCATACGAGTAAGGAGGAACAAACGATGTGGAATCGTAAATTGGGCCGTAAGGCAGATCATCGAAAAGCATTGTTGCGCAATATGGCTACTTCATTAATTGAAGTTGGACAAATTGAAACAACAGAAATGAAAGCAAAAGAATTATCTGCTGTTATGGATAAGTTAGTTACTTTAGCGAAAAAAGGTGACTTAGCTGCAAGAAGACAAGCTGCTGCATACGTAAGAAATGTAGAAGTAGATGACCAAGGAACAACAGCTTTACAAAAATTGTTTAATGAAATTGGTCCTGCATTTGCAGATCGTAATGGTGGATATACAAGAGTAGTAAAAACACGTATTCGTCGTGGAGATGCTGCTCCAATGGCTATCGTTGAATTTGTGAAGTAGATTTCTCTACTTCACTTTTTTTAAAGGTGAAAACTATGTCAGATATAAAAGAAATAGAAGCATATGCCTATCAACACAATGTGCCGATCATGATGGATGATGGCTTGGAATTCTTGTTGGGGCAAATGAAAGAAAACCATTGTCGTTCTTTTTTAGAAATTGGTACGGCGGTAGGTCGAACTTCACTAGTCGTACATGATACTTTTGAAGGTATTCGAATTGTTACGATTGAACGAAATCCCGAAATGATTGCCCAAGCAAAACAGAACTTTGCTGGGAAAGAAAACATTACGTTAATTGAAGGAGATGCGCTAGAAGTGCAATTACCAAAAGACCAGTTGTTTGATTGTATCTTTATTGATGCGGCTAAGGCGCAATATACACGCTTTTTTACAAAGTACGCACCGCTTTTAGCGAAAAATGGTATAATTATTTCAGACAATATGGAATTTCATGGTTTGGTGGAACATCCTGAATTAACGCATAATCGCAATACGAAGGCTCTTGTTCGTAAGATTGCTCGCTATCGAGAATTTTTACAAGCCTTAGTGGATTACCAAACCGATTTTTATTCCATTGGAGACGGAGTTGCTGTAACTAGAAAGAGGGGTTAGCAATGAAATTTTTAAAAGGAATTATTAGTTTGGCAGCGATTGGACTTGCTTCTGCTGCAGTCGCTGGAAAAGTCGTAAAGGATAAAAAAGATAAAGCAGAGTTAGATGAATTTTTGATTCCTTCACAAGATGATCCAATTATCTATCATGTACCAAAGGAGTCGGATGAAGCCTTACAAAAAGCGGTTCAAGGTTTAGAAAATCATGATCCAAAACCAACAACTTTTGTGTTCTATGTTCCAGATGCAGATGCAGCGAAAAAATTCCAAGAAGAAGCGGCAGATCTAGAAATGTCATCTAGCTTTGATAGCGATAAGAGTCAAGTAGAAGTTGTATATACAGGTTCCTTTGATTCAGATGATTTAGACTTACTTTTGGTTCAATTGAGCGAAATTTGTTTACATACTTCTGCTACATTTGTCGAAATGCACGAATAAGGATAAACATTGTTTTATCCTTTTTTTGTATGTATAATAAAAAAGCATTTGTGTGGTAAAAGGAGACGTATTTATGAATCCTGCAATTGAAGTTTCAAATCTTTCTTTCTCATATACAGAAGAAGGAAACACCATTCAAGATGTTTCTTTTTCTATTCCTAAAGGAAGTTATACAACCATCATAGGGCATAACGGTTCAGGGAAAAGTACCATTGCCAAGTTGATCATTGGTCTATTAAAGGCGCAATCCGGAACTATTCGTATCTTAGGTACGGAACTGACACCGGAAACGGTTTATGATTTACGCAGTCATGTGGGGATTGTTTTTCAAAATCCCGATAACCAGTTTATTGGTTCAACGGTTGCTGATGATATTGCTTTTGGCTTAGAGAACCATTGCGTTCCGCAAGAAGATATGCAAGCCTTAATTGAGAAATCAGCTGCCAGTGTTGGAATGTCTGACTTTTTACAAGCGGAACCTACTCATTTATCCGGTGGACAGAAACAACGTGTTGCGATTGCAGGTATTCTTGCGATGACACCAGATATTATTATTTTTGATGAGTCAACGAGTATGTTAGACCCACAAGGTAAGGCAAGCATTAATGCGCAAATCAAACGCCTTCATGATGAAAAGAATATTACAATTTTATCTATTACCCATGATATGGAAGAAGTAGCGCAGTCGCAGCATGTTATTGTCTTAAATCATGGTGTTGTAGAAATGGAAGGCACACCAAAAGAGGTGTTTGCGCAAGAAGCAATGTTGAAAAAGATGCAATTGGATATTCCGTTTGCACTGAAGTTTTCCAAAGCTATGCAAAAAGAGGGCTTTTCCAGCATCCATGCATTAACGTTAGATGAGGTGGTGAATCAATTATGTCAATTGAAATCGAAGCACTAGAACATGTCTACAACAAAGGAACGCCTTTTGAACATGTCGCTTTGAAAGGTATTGATTTAACCATTCCGGAAGGAAAAGTCACAGCGATTATCGGTCAGACGGGTTCGGGAAAATCAACCCTTGTACAGCATTTAAATGGTTTATTGATGCCAACGGGAGGCTTTTTGGATATCTGTGGGTATCATATTCAGCCATTATTAAAAATAAAAGATATTAAAGAATTACGAAAAAAAGTAGGCCTGGTTTTCCAATTCCCAGAATACCAGTTGTTTGAAGAAACCATTGAAAAAGATATTGCCTTTGGACCAAAAAACTTTGGTACTTCCGAAGAAGAGGCGAATGCCTTAGTTCGTAAAGTCTTGCCTTTAGTGGGTTTAGATGAATCGTACTTGGACAGATCTCCCTTTGAATTAAGTGGAGGGCAAAAAAGACGCGTTGCGATTGCAGGAATTTTAATTTTAAACCCAGAAGTCTTGGTTTTGGATGAACCAACCGCAGGTCTTGATCCGCAAGGGGCTACAGAAATGATGTCTTTATTCATGAAATTGAATTGCGAAATGAATAAGACTGTTTTATTAGTTACCCATGACATGGATCATGTTATGAATTATTGTGACCATGTGATTGTCTTAGACCATGGAAAATTAAAACATGAATCCGATGTTCAGACGTTCTTTCAACATCCGGACTGGATGTTAAATATTGGAATTAATCCACCTGCATTAATTCGTTTGAAGATGCAATTAAAAGAAAAAGGATTTGATATTCCAGATTCTATCTTAACCCTTGATGAATTGGTCAAGTGTGTAGCAGGGCAGGTGAGTGCAGATGAATAATATTGCCTTAGGTCGTTATATGCCATTGGATTCTGTGGTACATAAAATGGACCCTCGTTCCAAAATCTGTATCATGTTGCTCTTGATGATTTCCATCTTTATACCAGCTGGTGTATTTGGTTATGTAATCATTGCTTGTTTTGTGGCGGTATGTTTAGTGTTATCCAAATTATCCATTCAATATGCTTTTCGCTCGATGAAACCGATGATGTGGATGATGGCTTTCTTATTTGTGATTAACTGTTTTGCGATTCGTACCGGAAAGCCATGGGTACATCTCGGTCCGATTACAGTCTATTCCGATGCGATTACCCAAACGCTTTATATCGTCGTTCGTTTAATGATGATGATTGTTATTACAACCATTCTTACTGCAACCACCAAACCATTGGATTTAACTTTAGGTATTGAAAAGCTTTTAAAGCCTTTTGAAAAGATTGGTTTACCAGCACATATTATTGCGATGATGATTAGTATTGCCTTGCGTTTTATTCCAACTTTAATTGAAGAAACGCAAAGAATTATGAATGCCCAGGCCAGCCGTGGTGTAGATTTAGAAAATGGAACCCTTCGTGAAAAAGTGATGGCTATTCTATCTTTAATTGTGCCATTATTTGTTTCGGCTTTTGATCGTGCCGATCAATTGGCAAATGCTATGGAAGCCCGTGGCTATGATCCAAATAAAGAAAGAACACGTTATAAAGTTTTGAAAATGACGATGTTAGATTATGTTGGACTCGCTGCAAGTTTTTTTGTCTTGCTTGCATGTATTGGTATTGGAGTGCTTCTATGAGATTTAAAAGTATCGTTGCCTACGATGGTTGGAATTATGCAGGTTGGCAAAAACAAGCCAATGCCCTAGGTATTCAAGAAGTGATTGAAAAAGCTTTGGCAAAGATTCTTCAAAGCGATTGTACGGTTGTCGCAAGTGGTCGAACGGACGCAAAGGTTCATGCCAAAGGCCAAGTATTTCATTTTGATGGAAAGGATATTCCTGCCAATCGTTATCAACAAGCTTTAAATACTCTATTACCGAAAGATATTCGTATCGTTCAAGTAGAACCTGTGGATGATGACTTTCATGCACGTTTTTCTGCTGTCAGCAAACAATATGATTTTATATGTACAAGGGATCAGGTGGATCCCTTTTCCTATCGTTATAAACAAATCATTTGGTCTAACTTTGATGTTGCAGCAATGAAGGCTGGGGCTGCTTATTTATTAGGCGAACACGATTTTACGAGTTTTTCATCGAGTCGAATTGATGAGCGAAAGCCAAGAGTGAAAACTATTTCTTCAATTGAGATTCAAGAAAAAGATCAAGATGTTGTGACTTCTTTTATTGGAAGTGGCTTCTTGCGCTATCAAGTACGAATGATGATGGGCACCCTCATTGAAGTTGGAAAACATCGTTTAGAACCGGAAGATGTAAAGCGGATTTTAGAGGCTAAAAATAAAGAAGTCTGTCGGTATAATGCCCAGCCACAAGGTTTGTACTTAATGAAGGTAAATTATTAAAATTGGCATTGACTTTTGGGGATAGGTTCTTTAGAATAGATTCTGGCTAATCTCAGCCTTTGAGCCCCGGTAATGCTCAAACAGGAGGAAGATTAATTATGCGTCAAACTACAATGGCAAAACCTGCCGATGTACAACGTACTTGGTACGTGATTGATGGTGAAGGCGAAACATTAGGTCGCTTAGCTACAAAAGCTGCTCACGTATTAAGAGGTAAAAACAAGCCTACATATACACCAAATGTAGATTGTGGGGATTACGTAATCGTAATCAATGCAGCAAAAGTCGATATGACAGGAAACAAGTTAAATACTGAAAAGTATTATAACCATTCTGGTTATTTTGGAGGTATGCGTGTTCGTAATGCCAAAGAAATGAAAGAAAAATATCCAGTTGAATGGGTAGAAAGAGCAATTAAAGGAATGTTGCCTCATACTCGTTTAGGGGATGTACAACGTGGACACTTATATGTATATGCAGGAAGTGAACATCCACATGCAGCTCAACAACCTGTTGAGTTAAAGGTGAAAGGATAGGAGGAATAGATTATGGCAAACAATAGCGTTCAATATCATGGCGTAGGTCGTCGTAAAAAATCTGTTGCTCGTGTATTCTTACGTCCAGGAACAGGTAAATTTGTTGTTAATGGAAAATCTTTGGAAGACTATCTTCCATTAGAAACATTACGTATGGTTGTAAAGGCTCCATTTGAAGTTACTAATACAACAGATCAATTTGATGTATTGATCAATGTAAATGGTGGCGGATATACAGGACAAGCTGGTGCTATGCGTCATGGAATTACTCGTGCATTAATGGAAGCAAGTGAAGACTACCGTCCAGTATTAAAAGCAGCTGGATTCGTTACTCGTGACCCTCGTGCTAAAGAACGTAAGAAATACGGTCTTAAAGCAGCTCGTCGTGCTCCACAATTTTCTAAACGTTAGTCAGAACATACTTTTGACTACTCTGCAAAGAGATTCAAAACCACTCAAACCCTTTATATATGGGCTTTGGGTGGTTTTTTCTATTTCTGTGAATTGTTGTGAATAGTGTTGAAAAGTCTATTTAAGCACGCATACAGCACGCTTATAAGTAGCAAAATTAACTCCTCAGTTATCGAAAAGCACGCACAAAACGTAATTTTACAAGAAAAGCACCAGCGGATGCTGATGCGTTTAATATTTTTAATCTTACTAATTTCTTGATTATATAGCTTGGCTTTTATTTAGCAACCAATCCCTGATATCAAAGATTTCAATTCCTTCATATGAATACTTTGGATGACCGGTTTTGGCGATGATAATCTTTGGATATGCATCCTTGATCTGTAAAAGAGGCGCATATTCTCTTTTAAATGTTTCCTCTTCAGTGATATTGTCACTTACCTGAATATAGATTTTTTCACTACCTCTTTGGGCAACAAAATCGATTTCTTTCTGATAAAGCTTTCCAACATAGACATCATAGCCACTACGTAATAATTCAAGACAGACCATGTTTTCATATACTCTGCCATAATCCATGTTTCTTGTACCAAGAACAGCATAACGTATGCCAATATCACTTAAATAGAACTTTTCTGTGCTTTCAAGATATTTCTTGCCACGGATATCGTAGCGCTTGATATCATAGAAAACAAAGGCGTTGCACAGGTATTTGATATATTTTCCAATGGTGACATGATTGGTTGATATGTTCTTTTCGGATAGCATATTGCTGATCCTGCTTGGTGAGGTCAGGTTTGATATATTGTCCATAAGGAATTCACTTAAGCGCTGTAATACCTGAGTATCTGGCAAGGAATACTTCTGCACAAGATCTCTTCTAACAATTGTTTCATAGACTTCCTTGATATAATCCTTCCTGTCTTTTTCGGTGTTGTAGGCATAGGACCCAGCCAATCCACCTTTGATGGTGTAATCTTCAAATAGCTTTTCTATGTCGTGGTTGTTGTCGTAGTAATTACAATATTCTTTGAAACTGAATGGATAGACATGAATTTCAATATAACGCCCGGTAAATAGAGTGGCTAAATCTGCACTTAACAAAAAAGCGTTGGAACCGGTGATATAGATATCATATTTTCTTTTTGAATATAGGCTATTTACAGCCAGTTCAAAATTTGGACACATCTGCACTTCATCAATGAAAAGATAATTCGACTTTCCTTCCACATATCGTTTTTCAACATAGGCATGAAGTGCATGATACTCTTTCAGGTGTTCAAATGAAAGATCCATAAAGTCAATAAAGATAATGTTGATATCATTAAAGTTGTCTTTCAGATACTGGATATACTCCTGCATCAGTATTGACTTACCCGATCTTCTGATACCGGTAATAACTTTTATATCAGGCGTATCTTTCAGATTCTTTATTCGATTCAGATATTCAGTTCTTTCAATGGTTTTCATAGCGTTGCCTCGCTTTCAAAAAATGAATTTTTTTAAACTTTTGAAAGTCATCCTTATTTGTATTATATCCGATTATAATCTTTGTATGCAATATGCCACTTTCAAAAAATAAAAATTTTTAAATTTTTGAAAGTGGATAGTATGTTTTTATCTATTATTTTACTAAATATACATTTCAATTTGGATTCTGGTTCTTTGATGTCTATAATTTAGTTTATGCCAAGAATGATAAGAAGAAGATTGGAATTGGTATTATAGTTGGAGTTGTTCTATATGCTCTTATAATGCTTTTTATGTAATAGTAATTTAGCTGATACTATGAAAAAGAAAGTAATGATTATTGGGTGTGTTTTACTGGCTTTGATCCTATCGATTGCAATCTATAGACAATATGTGGAAAGTAATATAATTTTCCATTCATTCAACGAACCAGCGAATATCAAGGTTGGAACAAAGTTAGAGGAAACACCTATTGAGTTTTATCATACTGAAAATATAGATGATAATAAGGTGACTCATGAGTATATATATGATCAGGATATTGTTAATGAGGTTCAACCGGTAACTG
>ERZ507026.166-NODE-166-length-38526-cov-6.400431_pt1 | contig 38526 bp, 33 predicted proteins | sample MGYA00512876_ERZ507026 | MGnify/ENA metagenome assembly ERZ507026 | reverse complement strand
AAAAATACCGCTGCCAGTCGGAAAAATCGCCATTCAAAAAGGGCGCTGGCTGAATACATCTGCCCAAAAGGGAAAACGCCCGGTTCGAATCGGGGCAGATGCTCTGAAACAGCGATTTACATCTATGGATTGAAAGAAGAAATCCGGGCCCCAAAAAGCCCGGAAACGGTTGATGCGCCTGGCTATTCGCCAGACGCATCTATACCGTTTCGTTAATTTGGTCCGAGTGTCGAGATTCGAACTCGAGGCCTCTTGAACCCCATTCAAGCGCGATACCAAACTTCGCCACACCCGGATACCATATTCACTTGCTGCATCACGTCAGCTTGATTACTATACCACACTCCTTTTTATTTTGCAAGCCCTATTTCAGATTTTTTTGCATTTTTTACGGAAGCGGCAGCCGCTCCCCTACTGCGCCGCCTCCAACTCCTGCAGGATATCCCGGCACAGGGCCGCATCCGGTACTATGCCGGTAAAGTGTGCGAAGGACAGCGCCGCCTGCTGCACCAGCAGGGCAAGCCCTCCCACTGCCGTCAGGCCCCGGTGCTCCGCCGCTCGCATCAGAGCTGTGTCCGTGGGATGGTACACCAAATCGTATACCACCGCCTTCGCCGGCAGCGCCTGTACGAAATCCAAAGACTCGAACTCCGGCGAACCCTCCATGCCCAGCGGTGTGGCGTTCAGCAGCAGCCCATACTCTGCGGCGGCACGGGGCAGGTCCTCCCATGAGACAGTCACACCGCCGCACCGGGCAGCCAGCGCCGCTGCCTTTTCCGGTGTCCGGGCGCACACCGTCACCCGGCAGCCCGCCTGCGCCAGTGCCAGCGCCGCCGCCTTGGCGGCTCCCCCGGCCCCCAGCACCAGCGCCGCCTGCCCCGCCGGTGCAAAGCCCCGCAGCCGCAGACTCTCCACCACCCCCGGCCCGTCGGTGTTGTACCCCACAGCCCGACCATTCCGGAAGCATACGGTGTTCACGGCGCCGCAGGAGGCCGTCCACGGCTCCACCGCATCCAGCAGCGGCAGGATGCGCTCCTTCAGGGGCATGGTGACGTTGCACCCGTCCCACGCTCCCCGGCGGCCCTGCACCACGAAATCCTCCAGTGCCTCCGCCGTCACCGTCACTGCTTCATAGCTTCCGGCAGCACCGCACCTCTCCATAAATCGCCGGTGGATGCGGGGCGACAGGCTGTGGCCCACCGGATCCCCGATAACACACAGCCGCATCACAGGCCCTCCGCCAGCAGTACCAGCGCCTCCAGATAGCCGTCAAAGCCGCGGCCCACGATCTGCCCCCGGCAGGCCGGGGCCGTCACCGATATCTGCCGGAAGGGCTCCCGCTGACGGATATCCGACAGGTGCACCTCCACTGCCGGGACATCTACTGCCCGCAGAGCATCATAAATGGCATAGCTGTAATGGGTATAGGCTGCCGGGTTGATGACGATGCCGTCATAGACCCCCGCCGCCTGCTGAATGGCGTCGATGATAGCCCCCTCGTGATTGCTCTGGAAGCAGTCCGCCTCCCAGCCGTGGGCGGCGGCATAGTCCTGCACCCGGCGGCACAGGGTCTCATAGGTGCCGGTGCCGTAGATATCCGGCTCCCGGCCGCCCAGCAGATTCAGATTCGGCCCGTTGATGATGAGAAATCTCATACCTGTTCCCTCCATATGGCGGCAATGACCTCTGCCGCCGCCTGCGCCGTATCCTCCCGGATGGCGTAGTCGGCACAGATGCGGTACAGCGCCTCCCGCTGCCGCCGCAGCGTCTCCAGCGAACCGCCCCCAGCCAGCAGCGGGCGGTTCGCTCTTTCTAATGTGCGCTCAATATCTGCCACCGGGCGATCCAGCCAGAACAGCACGCCGCTGCGCCGCAGCAGCGCCCGGTTCTCCGGCCGCAGCACAGCCCCGCCGCCGGTGGCCAGCACGCAGTCCTCTCCGGCGCAGAGTGCCTGCAATGCCGCCGTCTCCCAGCGGCGGAAGCACTCCTCTCCGCCGGAAAACAGCTGCGCCACCGTCCTGCCCGCCAGCCGCTCCACCTGCGGGTCGCAGTCCCGGAAGGGCAGACCCAACTGCCGGGCCAGCAGCCCGCCTACGGTGGTTTTTCCGCTGCCGGGAAGACCGATGAGGATCAGCTTTTTCATGCCTGCTCCTCCCGGCTCAGCTCCATCAGCAGGCGGAACAGCCGCTCCACCTGCTGCCGCCGCTCCGGGGCCAGCTGCCCCCGTGTGTGCAGCACCTGCTCCTCCCGACCGGCATCCTGCACCGGCAGGTGATGCTCCCGTTTATAGGCGCCGATCCGGCGGGAAATGGACTGTCTTCGGACAAAAAGCGTCGTCAGCTCTGTGTCCAGAATGTCCAGCTGACCACGCAAATTGTCCAGTTCTCCGCCGCCGTCGGCGCCCTTCAGTCGCCACAGGGCCAAGGCCGCCGCACTCTCCACCACCACCGGCGCCCGCAGGGCGATGCAGGCATCGTGACGGCCGCCGATGGTGATTTTTGTGTTGGTCATAGTTTCAAGGTCGATGGTCTCCTGCGGCTGGGCGATGGAGGGGGTGGGGCGGAAAGTCACAGTGAACTCCACCGGCATCCCGTTGGTGATGCCGCCGTTGATGCCGCCGCTGTGATTGGTGACAGACCAGACCCTCCGGCCGTCGGTGCGCCAAGGATCGTTGGCCTGACTGCCCCGGAGGGCGGCAAGCTCCTCCCCGGCCCCGAAGGCCACCGCCTTCACGCCGGGGATGGCGAACACGTGGCGGGCGATCTCCGACTCCACCGTCTCCCGCCAGTCCGGGCCGCCCCAGCCGGCGGACAGGCCCGTGACGATGCAGCGCACCTGACCGCCCACGGAGTCCCCCTCCTGTCGGGCCTCCTCCGCCCGCTGGCGCAGGGCATTTTCGTCAATAACTTGTGCATTTACTTTAATATCTTGCAGCTTTAGCCAGCTTTTTGCCAGAGCACCCGCCGCCACCAGAGGGGCCGTCAGCCGTCCGGAAAAGGCCCCGCCTCCACGGGGATCGTTGCGCCCACCGCTCTGCACCCAAGCGGTATAGTCGGCGTGGCTGGGCCGGGGCGTGTGGCGCAGGGCATCGTAATCCGCCGAGCGAACGTCCCGGTTCCGCAGCAGCAGGCACACCGGCATTCCGGTGGTCACGCCCTGATAGACCCCGCTGAGCACCTCCACCTGATCCGGTTCATGCCGGGCGGTGGAGAGAGGATCTTGGGGCGCACGGCGCAGCAGCTGACGGCAGATGAACTCCTCATCCACCGGCAGACCCGGCGGCACATCCCGCAGCAGCACTCCCACGGCGGGGCCGTGGGACTCCCCGAATATGGTATAATCCATCATGTCAAGTGTTCCACCTTTCCACCCAGTTGGGCATAGTCCCGCCAGAAGGCCGGGTAGGATTTGGCGGTGCAGTCCGCTCCCCGCAGCACCACCGGCTCCCGGCAGAAGGGGGCGGCGCAGGCCGCCAGCATAGCCAGCCGATGATCTCCGGCGCTCTGCACCTCGCCGCCCTGAAGACACGCCACACCACGGACGGCAAGACCGTCCGCCGTCTCCTGCGCCCGGCCGCCCAAGGCCGTCAGCAGGGCCGCCGTGGCCGCCAAGCGGTCGCTCTCCTTATGCCGCAGGCGGGCGGCATCTGTGAAGCGTATCTCCTTGTCAGGCCGCAGCGCCGCCAGCAGAGCCAGCGGCGGCAGCAGGTCCGGGTTCTCCCGGAGGGACACCTGTTGGGGAAGCTCCCGGCACAGGGTCAGCGCCCTGCGGTCCCCCTGCCGGGAGTCCTGCCGCAGACCCGTTACCGTGATGCCTTGGCCCAGCGCCGCCAGCACCAGCCAATAGGCCGCCGCCGACCAGTCCCCCTCCTGCTTCATGGGCAGCGGAGCAAAGCACTGGCCGCCGGGAATGCGCCAGCCGCCCTGCGCCCGGTGCAGCACGACACCGTAGCGCTCCAGCACCCACGCCGTTAAGTCCACATAGGGCCGGGACACCGGCCCCGGCGCCTCCAGTCGGGAGTCCTCCCGGCACAGGGGCAGGGCCATGAGCATCCCGCTAATGAGCTGGGAGGTATCGCCCCCCGGCAGACGGTACACGCCGCCGGTAAGGCGGCCCGTGACCCGCAGTCCGCCGGGACAGGGCGTCACGCCCCACAGGCCCGGCATCACCCGCTCCAGCAGCCGGGGCGTACCGGTGAACGTCACCTCACGGCCCAGCGTCATAGCTAACGGCAGCAGGAAGCGCAGGGTACTGCCGCTGGCTCCGCAGGGAACCTCCTCCCCGCCGCCGTATAAGACCCGCAAGCCCGCCGCCGTGGCCCGGATATCCTCCGGGGCGTCGGGGGAAACCGGCGGGAACCGGCCAGCCGCCGCCTGACAGATCAGCTCCCGGTGCCAGCGGCTCTTGGAAGGCGGGGCCGCCACCGTCCCCGCCAGCGGGGCGGGATACAGCTTCACATCCATCGGGTTTCCTCCAGCAGCTCCTCCGGCGTCACCGACCACAGCACGCCGTGGCCGGGGCGCTCCAGCACCGCAATGGTCATCTCACCGCCGCTGCGTTTTTTGTCCCGCAGCAGGTACTGCCGCCACGCCGTCTCCGGCAAGTCCAGCCGCCGGGGCAGGTCATAGCGCTCCAGCAGCGTCCCCAGCCGGGCCAGCATGGCCGTCTGGTCGCTGCCGTGGGCCGTCTGCCAGCGGAGCATCTCCATCATACCAGCCGCCACGCACTCGCCGTGGGTATAGCGGCCGCCGCCCAGCGCCTCCATGGCGTGGCCGAAGGTGTGGCCGAAGTTCAGCAGCCGACGGGGGCCTTCGTCCCGCTCATCCTGCGCCACCAGCGCCGCCTTGCAGGCAAGGCACCGGCGGATGATCCGGGGCCAGTCCGGCTCCTGCTGCTCCAGCCGGGTCAGCAGCTCCTCATCCGCGATGCAGCCGTATTTGATGACCTCGGCCATGCCGCAGGCCAGCTGACGCCGGGGCAAGGTGGCGAGGCAGACGGTATCCGCCAGCACCATGCGGGGCTGGTAGAAGCAGCCCAGCAGGTTTTTCCCCTCCGGCAGGTCCAGCCCCGTTTTGCCGCCTACGGCGCTGTCCACCTGCGCCAGCAGGGTGGTGGGGGCCTGCACCAGCGCCACGCCACGCAGCAGCGTGGCCGCCGCAAAGCCCGCCAGATCGCCGGTGACGCCGCCGCCCAGGGCCACGATGCCATCGCTGCGGGTCAGGCCCAGCTGCACCAGCCGGCGGCACAGCCGGTCGTACTCCTCCAGCGACTTGGAGCCCTCACCCGCCGGGAAGGTCACCAGCGGCCAGCCGGTGCGGCGGGCCAACGGAGCACCGTACAGGTCTGCCACCGTGTCGTCGCAGACGATGGCCCAGCGGCCCACACCCAGCGGGTGCAGCAGCTCCTCCGCCTGCTCCAGCAGGCCGCCGCCGATGTAAATGGGGTAGCTGCGCCGTCCCAGCGCCACCTGTAAGGTCTCCATAGGCCCACCTCCTCTCGTTTTTCCTATTGTAGCGGGTTTTGCCGGGGAAGTAAAGCCGTGGTGAAAAATCCAAGGGATTTTTCACTGCGGGGCGGGAGAAGGGGCTGGGGAAGATGCGAAAAGAGCCGCCTCCTGTGGGAGGCAAACTTTGTGAGACCTGCGGGGGCGCAAAAAAGAGCCGCCTCCTGTGGGAGGCGGCTCTTGGGGGATTTAGTTGGATATTATCTGTCGTACACAAGGATCTCGCACTTCAGCGTCTGGCCATCCACCACGGCAACGACCATCGTCTTGCCGGATTTCACAGCTGTCACTTCACCGTCGCTGTTGATGGTGGCGATGCTGCTGTCCTCGGTGCTCCACTTCACGGTGGAATCTGTGCCGTCCACCGTCATGGGAACAGCCGGGTCGCCCGCCCACATGGCAAACTGCTCCAGCGGCGTATCCTCGCTCTGATAGATGGAGCGCAGCACCAGATCCTTCTTGGGGGCCTCCTTCACGGTGACGGTGCAGGTGACGGGGTCGGCACCCTCGGCGGAGGCGGAGATGGTGGCCGTACCGGCGGCGACAGCGGTGACGGTGCCGTCCTCGCCCACGGCGGCGACGCCGGCATTGCCGGAGGTCCATGTGATGCCCTCAGCGCCGGAGGCTGTCAGCTTCCCGGTGCCGCCGACGGTCAGCTCCAGAGCCGTCTGGTCCAGAGACAGCTTCACAGTGGGCGTTGCAGGCTGATTGGGGTCCACGTCCTCTGTGGGGTTCTTGGGGGGATCGGGCCGGTCGTCGCCGGTCTTTCCGCTGCCGATGAGGGTATAGAGCAGCACCCCCGCCACCAGCACCAGCACCAGCACCAGCGTGGGGCCGAGGATGCTGGGACTCTTCTGGCGATGGACCCGGCGGCCGGGATTCACCGGCTTTTTGCCGCCGTTGGCAAAGGCTTCGTCCTCCTCGCAGAAGGGACAGGTCTTATAGCTATCGGAGAACATTTCTCCGCACTTAGGGCATTTCAACAGGCTCATGGGATCTCCTCCAATTAAAAACGCCGCAGGGGCGATAACACAGTAGTAAACTTATATTTGTTATAATACCCGTTTTGCCGCCCTCCGTCAACTGTAATTGCTGGAAGTTCAAGCTTTTTTTACAACTTTCGCCGGGGAGTGCTTGCTTTTCCGGCACAGGTTTCCTATAATGGAAAGGATAAAACCAGCAGGGGGACGACGAGTATGAACACCATTTTCATCGGCATCGCCGGAGGCACCGGCTCCGGCAAGACCACCCTTACCGAGCATCTGGCCCAGCGGTTCGGGCCGGACATCAGCGTGGTGCATCACGACAACTACTACAAGCGGCAGGACTGTCCCTTCGAGGAGCGGTGCAAGCAGAACTACGACCACCCCGACGCCTTCGACACGGAGCTGATGGTGGAGGATCTGAAGCGGCTGAAGGCCGGGGAGACCATCCACTGCCCCGTCTACGACTACACCATCCACAACCGCACCGACAAGACCATCGAAATAAAGCCCACCAAGGTGGTCATCGTGGAGGGCATCCTCATCTTCCAGAACAAGGCGCTGCGGGATCTGCTGGACATCAAAATTTTCGTGGAGACCGACGCCGACGTGCGTATCCTGCGGCGGGCGCTGCGGGATGTGGAGGAGCGGGGACGCTCCATGCAGTCGGTGGTGGAGCAGTATCTGGCCACGGTGAAGCCCATGCACGAGCAGTTTGTGGAGCCCACCCGAAAGTACGCCGACATTGTGGTGCTGGAGGGCGGACACAATCTGGTGGCGCTGGATCTCATCATGCAGCGCATTGCCAACCACATCGCAGAGAACTGACGTGAGGCATCCGGTTCTTCGCTATGGGGCGGCAGCCCTGTGCGTGCTGGGGGCGGTGTATTTTCTGCTGCCCCTGTCCATAGGGGTGCTTCACATCGGGATGCTGTACCCGGCGGCGGGGCTGCTGCTGGCGGCGGTGTGGCTGGTGTTCCCCGGTCTTTTCCGGCGGTGGCCCAGGTGGCTGCGGCGCACGGTGTGCGTGGTGCTGGCGGCGGGGGTGCTGGTGCTGGGGACTATCCTGACCCTGATGGGCATCCGGGCGGCCCATCATCCCGATGGGACACGGCCGGTCACTGTCATTGTGCTGGGCTGTCAGGTACGGTCCGACGGCACTCCCAGTCGGATGCTGCAAGATCGCATTCAGGCCGCCTACGACTATCTCTCCGTCCATGAGGAGGCGGTGTGCGTGGCCTCCGGCGGACAGAACGACCGGGAGCCCACCACCGAGGCCCAGTGCATCCGGGACACGCTGGTGTCCATGGGCATCGACCCCGGCCGCATCTATCCGGAGGATGCCTCCACCTCCACGGAGGAGAATCTGGCCTTCTCCGCCGAGGTCATCCGGCGGGAGGGTCTGCCTACGGAGGTGGCCATCGCCTCCGACAATTTTCACCAGCTGCGGGCCGGTGTATGGGCGGAGAAGGACGGGCTCACCCCCTACTCTCTGGGCTGCGCCAGCATCTGGATGCTTGGCCCAGGCTACTGGGCCAGGGAGGCCGCCGCTCTGCTGTATATGGGCGCGACAGGCGCACTGTAATGGAATTATGCTTTACGGGAATTTCGTCGAAAAAGGGTATCCCGGCGGCAAAGCCGTCGGGATACCCTTTTCTTCATCGTTTCTCCGGTACGTTCCGCCGGAGGGGCGATTTTTGCGCAAAATATGACAACAAAGTGTAATCTTCGATATAAATATTGCGTTTTGTATTCAGTTTTCAGAAGGAGAACACCACGCCTATGATGGCGGAGGCCAGAATGAACACGATGGGATGCAGGCCCTTAGTGGGTTTGCACCAGCGGGTCAGCACCAGCAGCACCGCCGCCAGCGCCACGGCCTTCCAGTTCACCGCCGCAAGGCCCGTCTGGCCGCTGTAAAGCAGGGCCAGTCCCACCACGGACAGGCCCGCCGCCGCCACCATAGCGGCGGAGGCCGGGCGCAGACCGTAGAACACGTTGTTCACCAGACGGCTCTCCCGGAAGCGCTTGAGGAAGGCCGCCACAATGAGGATCACGATCACCGAGGGCGCTACCAGTCCCATGGTCGCCGCCACGGCACCGGGGATCCCGGCGGTGAGGTAGCCCACATAGGTGGCCATGTTGACGCCCAATGGCCCCGGTGTGGATTCCGACACCGCCAGCATATCCGCCAGCTGGGACATGGTGAACCACTCCGGGTGGCGAGCGGCCATGTCATAGAGGAAGGGCAAGGTGGCAAGACCGCCGCCCACGGCGAACAGGCCCGTCTTGAAGAACTCGTAAAACAGCAGCAGACAGGTCATTTCTTCGCCCCCTTCAGATTCTGGATCAGCACACCGGCCACACCGGCGGCCAGCACATACCACACCGGGGAGAGGCTGGTCAGCAGGGACGCCGCCAGTACTGCCAGAAAGATCAGCAGACCCCATACATCCTTCACGGCGCTTTTCCACAGCTTCAGCACCGCATTGAAGATCAGCACGCACACGCACACCCGGATCCCGGCGAAGGCGTGCTGCACCCACGTCAGGTGGGAAAAGCTGGTGATGACTCCCGCCAGCGCCACGATGATGAGCAGGGACGGGAACACCACCCCCAGCGTGGCCACGATGCCGCCGGCGATGCCGGCCCTCTTCTGGCCGATGAAGGTGGCGGTGTTCACGGCGATGACGCCGGGGGTACACTGGCCGATGGCGAAATAGTCCGTCAGCTCCTCATCGGTGGCCCAGCCCTTGTTCTCCACCACCTCACGCTGCAAAATGGGCAGCATGGCATAGCCGCCGCCGAAGGTCATGACCCCCACCTTGGCGAAGGTCAGAAACAGGCTCCAAAGCTCCTTCATACACTCACTCCTTATCCGTATATCCGTACAGGCCCCGCACCGATACCTCGCCGCTGCGGAGGACCTCCTCCGTGCCGTCGTCATAGCGCACCGCAAGGCCGTAGTCCGGTGTCAGGGACACCGCCAGCGCCTCCCGCTCTCCGCCGGGGCGCAGCACCCGGACCCGGTGGCCCAAATTCAGGCAGGCGGCTCCGTACTCCTGCCGCCGCTCCGCCGTCTCCTGAGGCAGTTCCCGGCGCAGGGCCTCCAGTTCCTCCAGAAAGGCCGTCTCCAGCGCCGCCCGGTCTATCTCCGCCCCGGCGATCATGGACAGCGATGCCGCCGTCTCCCGCAGCTCCGGCAGGAAATCCTCCCGCCGCTGGCAGACGTTGATGCCGATGCCCACGACGACCCACAGGCTGCCCTCCGGCCCCGGCAGGGCCTCCGCCAGAATGCCGCAGACCTTCCGGCCCGACAGCACCAGATCGTTGGGCCATTTGATGCCGCAGGACAGACCGCAGCTGCGGCGGATGGCACGGCGCACCGCCGTGGCCGCCAGCGCCGGAATGCAAGGGGCGTCCTCCGGGCTGCTCCGCAGCAGCACCGATCCGTACAGCCCCAGCCCCGCCGGGGACTGGAAGCTGCGGCCCATGCGGCCCCGGCCCGCCGTCTGCTGCCCGGCCAGCACCACGGTACCCTCCGCTGCTCCCTGCCGGGCCAGCGCCATCAGCTCCGTATTGGTGGAACCCACTGTCTCATAGCGATACACACGCCGCTCCATGGCCGCACCTCACTTTCCGCAATACTTTACCACGCCCGTGGGGATTTGTAAACCTCCCCCTCTTGCATCCGCCGCCGGATTCCTGTATAATGCCGTTATCTTTATTTGAATACCGGGAGTACCGCCATGACCACTCGACAGCTTGTCCGCACCGCCCTGTTTGCCGCCCTGACGGCGGTAGGGGCATTTCTGAAAATTCCCTTGGGTCCCTCCGCCATCACCCTGCAATTCTTCTTCACCGCCATGGCGGGCTGTCTGCTGGGCAGCGGCTGCGGGGCGCTCTCGCAGCTGATCTATGTGGCGCTGGGACTGCTGGGGCTGCCTGTTTTCACCGCAGGCGGCGGCTTTTCCTATGTGCTGCACCCCACCTTCGGCTTTCTGCTGGGACTGATCCCCGCCGCATGGGTCATCGGGCGTCTGGCCCGCAGCACCCGCTCCTTCTGGCGCATTGCGCTGGCGGCGCTGGCGGGACTGGCGGTGCTGTATGCCGTGGGGCTGCCGTACATGGCGATGATCCTCAACGGCTATATGGGCAAGGGCATGGACCTCTCCGCCATTTTGTGGGCGGGGATGCTGCCCTTCCTCCCCGGCGATGCCCTGAAAATTCTGGTGACGGCTCTGCTGACGCCGCCCATCCGCCGGGCTTTGGATAACTCCGCCAAATAGGAGGCCGGCGGGGCGGCATTTCTTGGAACAACAGTGCATTGCAATTCCCGCCGGAGGCCCGTATAATAAGCAGGACAATTCGAAGGGAGTGATGAAAATGAAGGTCTGCACGCTGCTCGCCAAATTTTCCGCTCCCTCTGTTTCTGTTTTTCCTTTTTGACCGGTATTTTTACCGGTCATTTTTTTTGCGCTTTCTGCGCCTGAGCCAGTCAGCAATTATTTTTTCATAGAACCCACAAATGAAAGAGAGGAACTGTCACATGAACAAAAAACTCGGACACGACGCCATCTACGACGCCCGTGAGCTGGGCGTCCCCCGGATGCTCCTGCTGGGCCTGCAGCACCTGTTTGCCATGTTCGGCGCTACGGTGCTGGTCCCCATTCTGGTGCAGGGCTACGGTCTGCCCCTGTCCATCCAGACCACGCTGCTGTTTGCCGGTCTCGGCACGCTGCTGTTCCACGTCTGCACCAAGCTGAAGGTCCCCGCCTTCCTGGGCTCGTCCTTTGCGTATCTGGGCGGCTTCCAGGCCATGGCGGCCCTCAACGCCGGGAAGTACGCCACCATGTCCGACAGCGACAAGCTGGCCTACGCCATGGGCGGTATCGTGGTGGCGGGCCTGCTGTATCTGGTGCTGGCGCTGCTGTTCAAGCTGGTGGGCGCACAGAAGGTCATGCGGTTCTTCCCTCCCATCGTCACCGGCCCCATAATCATCCTGATCGGTCTGAATCTGGCGGGGACCGCCGTCAGCAATGCCAGCACCTGCTGGTGGCTGGCGCTGGTAGCCATCGCCATCATCATCGTAGCCAACATCTGGGGCAAGGGCATGGTGAAGATCATCCCCATCCTGCTGGGTGTGGTGGGCAGCTATCTGGTGGCGCTGGTGGCTACCCTCTGCGGCGCCCAGCTGCCGGATGCCAACGGTGTCATGCAGCCCCTCATCAACTTCTCCGCCATGAAGAGCGCCAGCGTCGTCGGCCTGCAGCAGTTTGTACTGGCGAAGTTTGACCTCACCGCCATTCTGGTGATGGCCCCCATCGCCATTGCCGCCATGATGGAGCACATCGGGGACATCTCCGCCATCTCCTCCACCACCGGCCGCAACTTCATCGCCGACCCCGGCCTGCACCGGACCCTGCTGGGCGACGGTCTGGCCACCGCTCTGGCCGGTGCCTTCGGCGGCCCCGCCAACACCACCTACGGCGAGAACACCGGCGTGCTGGCCCTGTCCAAGGTCTACGACCCCCGTGTCGTGCGGCTGGCAGCCGTCTACGCCATCATCCTCTCCTTCTCCCCCAAGTTCGATGCACTGGTCAACTCCATCCCCACCGCCATCGTAGGCGGCGTCAGCTTCATCCTGTACGGCATGATCTCCGCCGTGGGCGTGCGGAACGTGGTGGAGAACCGGGTGGATCTCACCAAGTCCCGCAACCTCATCATCGCCGCCGTCATCTTCGTCTGCGGACTGGGCTTCAGCGCCACCGGCGGCATCACCTTCACCGTGGGCAGTGCCAGCATCACCCTGACGGGTCTGGCCATCGCCGCTCTGGCGGGTGTGATCCTCAACGCCGTTCTCCCCGGCAACGACTATCAGTTCGGCACCGATCCTGTGGGCGACAAGTCCGCCGACCTGGGCTCCTATTGATCCCCATCTTTTTCCATACACGGCACAGGGGCCGGAGCGGGATACCGCTCCGGCCCTGTGCCGTGTATTTTTCTTATTGCAGTGGTTCCTTGGGCAGCCAGCGCTTGCCGGCCAGACGGATCAGGAAGCAGATACCGCACACACCCAGCTGCAGGGCCATGGCCACCCAAACACCCACAAGGCCCCACTTGGCCGCCAGAATGGCCGACAGCGGCACACGGATGCCCCACATGGTGCCGAAATTCAGCAGCATGGGCACCAGCGTACTGCCGGTCCCCTGAAACACGCCGCTGGCCACGATGGAGGCCCCGAATAACGGCTCCGCGAATGCCTCGATCCGCAGCACCCGCACGCCCAGCTCAATGACGGCCTCGTCCACCGCCATCATGCCGATCATGGCCGGGGCCAGCACATACAGCAGCGTCCCCGTGATCACCATCAAGCCCATGCCCAGTGCAACCGTCAGCCAGCCCAGCCGATAGGTCAGATCCTTCCGCCCGGCGCCTACGCTCTGGCCCACCAGCGTGGAGGCCGCCGCCTGCACGCCGAAGGCAGACATATAGCAGAGACTCTCCGCCGTTATGGCGAAGGAGTTGGCCGCCGTGGCGATGATGCCCAGCGGGGCCACGATGGCGGTGGTCACCATCCGGGCGGTGGAAAGAATGGTGCGCTCGCCCATGACGGGAGCCGAGATAGACAGGCAGCGCTTCAGCTGTGCCGCCGTAAACCGTGTCTTTTCGCCCCGCCGCAGGTGCAGCTCCGGCGACCGCACCAGCAGGATATAGGTCAGCACCACCGCAATGACCACCTGCGACAGCGCCGTTCCCATGGAGGCACCCAGAACCCCCAGGCCGAAGCCCGGCAGCGTCACCCCCAGCACCCGCAGCGTTCCGCCGGGGAAGATGAGGAAGGCGTTGAACACCACGTCCAGCAGGCACATCACCGCCATGCAGATGCCGGGGGTTTTCATGTTGCCCGCCGAACGCAGCAGTCCGCCGCAGAGGTTATTCAGCTGCATGAAGGGCAGCGACAGAACATATACCAGAAAGTAGGCGCTGGCATCCTGCCAGATGGCGGGGTCTGCCCGCAGCCAGCGAGGCAGATTCCCGGTAATGCCCAGCGCTATGGCCATCATCACAAGGCTGAAGGCCATGCACACCAGAAAGGCCAGCTTCATGATGCCGCGGGCTTTCTCCGACTGTCTGGCTCCCAGCGCCTGCGCCACCGCCACGTTAAAGCCGATGGTCAGCGCAATGCACAGATCGCCGAAGAGCCACGAGGTAGTCGCCACCACACCGATAGCGGCGGAGGCATTGGAGCCCAGCTGGCCCACCATGGCCGTGTCAATATACTGCATCACCACGGAGGAGATCTGGGCCAGAATGGCCGGCCAACTCAGCTGAGCGATCAGCAGCAGCTGCTCCCGTGTGGAGATGGGCTGTCCGCTCTGTAATTTTTTCAATCCTTCACCTTGCATTCTGCACCCTCCTTCATGGTTGTAAGCTTCATTCTAACGCAGGGATGCGGCAGTTGCAACCCCCTATTTTACGGTTTTTCCTGCTTTTTTGCGAAAAAGCATCCCGTGTGCCGCAGCACACGGGATGGAAAGTCAGCAAAAAGCTTTTGACCGCTCCGGAAAGGCCATGCAGACCGTTGGCCTATCAAAAGCCTCGCAGAGTTCGCCGCCCGCAGGCGGTGAAAAGGTCTGATCCATTTTGGCTGACGACCGGTGCGTCAGTCAAAATATCTCTCAGACCGCAAGTATGGAATTTCTGCGGTCTGACGCAGAAATGATGCACGCAGCGGGCTGGGGCCTTTGGTGCAAGATCCAATGGATCTTGCACCAGATCTTTAGAACGACACCGTCAACAGCATCTTGAACCGCTCCTGCCCGTACACCGCATGGGGGATATCCTTGGGCATGATCAGCGTCTCGCCCTGAGACACCAGAAAGACCTCGCCGCCCACGGTGAAGCGGCCGGTACCCTCCAACACCGTCACCATGGCGTCGCCGCCGGCGGCATGGGTGCTGATCTCCTCGTCCTTTTCAAAGGCAAAGAGGGTCATACTGAGCTTGCTGTTCTGCACCAGTGTGCGGCTGACGATCTGGCCGTCCTGATAGTCCACCTGCTCCGCCATGTGCAGAACCTTCTGCTTTTCAATATTCTTATACATAATGGTGTTCCTCCCACAAAATAATAATGAAAGTAGTATGGCCCGGTGCGTCGTTAAAAATCCAGCTTTGTCCGGACGCAGATCTCACGGATCTTGGTCTGCAGGCGCTTGAGATCCTCGAAGGTCTCCGGCTTCTTGCCGGGGTCCCGCAGCAGGGCCGCCGGGTGGTACATGGCCATTTTCTCTATGCCGTCCTGCCGGAAGAACTGGCCGTGCTCCTGCGTGATGCGGAAATCGGCCTTGATGAGCTCCATGGCGCTGATGCGCCCCAGACACACCAGAATTTTCGGCTGCATCAGCTCCATTTGCCGCCGCAGATAGCCGCTGCACGCCTCCTTCTCGGTGTTCAGCGGATCCCGGTTCTGAGGCGGGCGGCACTTGACGCTGTTGGTGATATAGATGCGCTCACGGGACAGGCCGATCATTTGCAGCATATCGTCCAGCAGCTTCCCGGCCCGGCCCACAAAGGGCTCCCCCTGCTTGTCCTCGTTGGCGCCGGGGGCCTCCCCCACCAGCAGCACCTCCGCCGCCGGATCGCCCACGCCGAACACCACCTGGGTCCGCTCCTGTGCCAGACTGCACGCCCGGCAGGCCAGACACCGCTGCCGCAGCTGTTCCCACTGCTGGTCCATGGCCGCTCCTCCTCTCTCACATTCGATAGTACCATCGATATCAGGCGCATTGGCCCTTGCTTATCGACGGTATCAGCATAGCAGAAAAAAATGGCTTTGGCAAGTGGGGATACCCACTCTCCTCCGGGACACACTGTCTCCAGAAAGGAGACGCTGCCCATGTACCTCTGGAGCTTTCTGACCTACGGCTTTCTGGGCTATCTGCTGGAGAAGGTCTATGCCCTTGTCACCCGTTCCCGGCACACCGTCCGCAAGGGGTATCTGCTGCTGCCGGTGTGTCCGGTATACGGCCTTGCCATGCTGGCGGTGCTGGCTCTGCCGCCGGATATGACGGACACCTTCTGGCACTTGGCCCTCTATGGTGGGCTTACCGCCACCGCCGTGGAGTACGCCGTCCACTTCTGCTGCGACAGGCTGCTGGGAGTCATGTTCTGGGACTACTCCTCCACCAAAATGGATCTGAACCGCCGGGTATGCCTGCCCTTTGCCCTGATCTGGGGGCCTCTGGCAGCCATGACCGCCCGCTATATCCATCCGCTGCTGCAGCCGTGGCTTACCGCCGTGCCGCCGTGGCTGACGCTGGCGGCATGGCTGCTGCTGACCGCCGACAGCTTCTTCACCGTCCGTCTGCTGCTTCAATATCACGACATCGATCTGCTGGGCTGGAAAAACCTCCTGCGCCGCCGCTCCGCCGCCTGACCTCTCCGTTCACAAATCGTTTACACGGTGCCGCTCCATTTGTTCTTGACGGTGCTTCCATTCCGTGGTAATATTTAGCACGCTAACATTTAGCCAGCTAATGATTCAGAGAGGAGGGATCTGCCTTGAGCAGTATCTGTCAGAGCGATCATCTGGGACGGCTGCTGGGCCAGTGCCAGCATCGGATGCGGATGGTCATGGACCGCTCGCTGCGGCAGTACGGCGTCACTCCGGTCCAGTGCCGGGCGCTGATGTACCTGCACCGCCAGCCGGAGCCGGTGACCCAGCGGCAGCTGGAGCAGTATATGGCCGTGAAGCCCTCCACCATCAACGGCATCGTGGGCCGTCTGGAGGAGAAAGGCCTTCTCACCAGAGATGCCTGCCAGCAGGACGCCCGGTGCCGTGTTCTCCGGCTGACGGAGGAGGGCCGCCGCTTCCGCAGCGACTTTATCCGCATCGCACAGAAGACCAACCGGCAGATGGAACAGGGCTTCTCCCCGGAGGAGCTGGCCACCCTGCACCGCTATCTGGAACGGGTGGCGCAAAATCTCGCAACGCAAATGGAGGAAACCGAACTATGATACGCAAGCTTGCCCCGTATACCAAGGGGTATCGGGTCTACATCCTGCTGGGCATCCTCTGCTCGGCAGGCGAAGCGGTGCTGGAGCTGATGCTGCCCAAGGCCATGAGCAGCATCGTGGACTACGGCATCGGCGGCAACGGCGGCGCCGGAGACCGCAGCTACATCCTTACCATGGGCCTGAAGATGGTGCTGATGGCCCTGATCTGTCTGGCGTTGGGCGTGGGCGCAGCGGCGCTGGCCGCCAAGGCCGGCATGGGCTTCGGCGCCAACGTCCGTGACGCAGAGTACCGGCAGGTACAGCGCTTCTCCTTTTCCAACATCGAGCACTTTTCCACTGCCTCCCTCATCACCCGGCTCACCAACGACGTCTCGTCGGTGCAGATGACCCTGATGATGGGGATGCGGATGCTGGTAAGGGCTCCGGTGATGCTCATCACCGCTCTGGTGATGGCCCTTCGCATCAGTCTGCAGCTGAGTCAGATCTTTCTGGTGATCCTGCCGCTGCTGGCGCTGATGGTGTTCATCATACTGCGGTATGTGGGGCCCTTCTTCACCTCCCTGCAAAAGGCCACCGACGGACTGAATCTGGTGGTGCAGGAGGATCTGAACGCTATCCGTGTGGTGAAGTCTTTCGTCCGGGAGGACCGGGAGAAGGAGAAATTCTTCCAGCGCAGCGAGACGCTCCGCCAGACGGCGGAGCGGGCCTTCGGCTTCGTGGTGACCTTCATCCCCATGGTGAACCTCATTATGGGCGGCACCATCGTATCCATCATGTGGCTGGGCGGTCACTATGTGGCCGGCGGCCAGATGCTCTCCGGCGACCTGCTGGCCTTCTTCACCTACGCCTCCGAAATTCTCATGGCCCTGATGATGGTGGCCATGGTGATGATGGTGCTGACCCGCTCCATCGCCTGCGGCAAGCGCATTGTGGAGGTGCTGGAGGAGCAGCCGGAGATCACCGACGACGATGCCGTGAAGGAGATCACCGGCGACGGCACCAAGAGGGAGCTCACCCTCTCCGACGGTTCCATCCGCTTTGACCACGTTTACTTCAAATACCATCCCGACAGTGCCGAGTGGAACCTGACGGACATCGACTTCTCCATTGCCAGCGGCATGACCGTGGGCATTCTGGGCGGCACCGGCAGCGCCAAGAGCACACTGGTGAGCCTGATCCCCCGGCTGTATGAGGCCACGGAGGGGTCTGTCTATGTAGGTGGCCACAACGTCAAGGACTACACCATGGAGACGCTGCGGGAGGGCTGCGCTATGGTGCTGCAGAAGAACACCCTGTTCTCCGGCACCATCCGGGATAACCTCCGCTGGGGCGACGAGAACGCCACCGACCAGGAGATGGAGACCGCCTGCCGCATGGCCTGCGCCGACGAGTTCATCTCCCGGATGCCCGACGGCTACGACACCCGCATCGAGCAGGGCGGCACCAATGTCTCCGGCGGGCAGAAGCAGCGCCTGTGCATTGCCCGTGCCATTCTCCGCAAGCCCAAGGTGCTGATCCTGGACGACTCCACCTCCGCCGTGGACACCGCTACCGACGCCAAGATCCGTGCGGCGCTGAAGGAGGCTCTGCCCGGCTCCACCAAGCTTATTATTGCCCAGCGCATCTCCTCCGTTATGGACGCCGACGTGATCTTAGTGCTGGACGACGGCAAGATCTCCGGTATGGGAACCCATGAACAGCTGATGGCGTCCAATCAGATCTATCGGGAAGTCTATCAGTCGCAGCAGGAAGGGGTGAGCATCGATGGCTGAACAGAAAAATTCCATGCCGCCCCGCCGTCCCGGCGGACCCGGCCACGGCCCCCGCAGCCACGGTTATCAGCGCCCTCAGGACCTGCGGGGCACGGTGAAGAAGCTGCTTCACTATGTGGGCCGCTATAAGGGGCTGCTGGTGCTGGTGGCCGTCTGCCTGCTGCTCAGCTCCGTGGGCTCCGTGGCCAGCAGCTACTTTCTCAAGCCCGCCATCAACGACTACATCCTCCCCGGCGACTTCGCCGGTCTGCTGAGGCTGCTGGTGCTGATGGGACTGGTGTTCGTGCTGTCGGCCCTGTGCTCCTATGTGTACTCCCGCATCATGGTGCGGGTGTCCCAGCGCACGGTGGCCGCCCTGCGGCAGGATCTGTTCGACAAGCTGCAGGAGCTCCCCCTGCGCTACTTCGACACCCACCAGTCCGGCGACCTCATGAGCCGCTTCACCAACGACATCGACACGGTGTCCGAGATGATCAACAACAGCTTCGCCAATGTGCTGTCCAACTCCCTGACGTTCCTATGCACCATCGGGATGCTGCTGTACCTGAACTGGGCGCTGACCCTTATCACCTTCGCCTTTCTGGGGCTGATGCTGCTGGTGGTGAAGGTCATCGGTGGACGCAGCCGGGTCAGCTTCCAGCGGCAGCAGGCCGCTCTTGGCGACCTCAACGGCTACATTGAGGAGATGATCGAGGGCCAGAAGGTCATCAAGGTGTTCCACCACGAGCAGCAGGCCATCGACCAGTTCTCTGCCCGCAACGATACCTATCAGACGGCGGCCACCATGGCCCAGACCTATGCCGGATCCATGATGCCCGCCACCGCCAATCTCTCCCGCATCAACTACGCCGTCACCTGCTGCGTAGGCGGACTGCTGGCCATGGGCGGTGTGTTCGATATCGGCTCTCTGGGGGCCTATCTGCTGTACGTCAAGCAGGTGTCCCAGCCGGTGAGCCAGATCAGCCAGCAGGTGAACACCATTCTGGCCGCCATAGCCGGCGCCGAGCGTATCTTCGCCGTCATGGAGGCCCAGCCGGAGGAGGACGAGGGCCAGACCACCATCGTCCGGGTGGAGAAGAACGGCGACACCCTCACCGAGGTACCTCAGCGCACCGGCCACTGGGCATGGAAGAAGCCCGACGGCTCCCTGACAGAGCTGCGGGGCGACGTGCGCTTCGACCACGTCACCTTCGGCTACGATCCGGATAAGGCGGTGCTGCATGACATCTCCCTCTTTGCCGAGCCCGGCCAGAAAATCGCCTTTGTGGGCTCCACCGGCGCCGGAAAGACCACCATCACCAACCTCATCAACCGCTTCTACGACATCCAGCAGGGTATCATCACCTACGACGGCATCGATGTCCGGGAGATCCGCAAGAACTCTCTGCGGAAGTCGCTGGGCATCGTCCTGCAGGATACCCACCTCTTCACCGGCACCATTGCCGACAACATCCGCTACGGCAAGCTGGACGCCACGGATGAACAGGTCCGGGCCGCCGCCAAGCTGGCCAACGCCGACACCTTCATCCGCCATCTGCCCCAGGGTTACGACACCGTCATCACCGGTGACGGCGGCAGTCTCAGTCAGGGGGAGCGCCAGTTGCTGGCCATTGCACGGGCTGCCGTGTCCGATCCCCCGGTGCTGATTCTGGACGAGGCCACCTCCTCCATCGATACCCGCACGGAGAAGCTCATCGAGCAGGGCATGGACTCCCTGATGGAGGGCCGCACGGTGTTCGTCATCGCCCACCGGCTCTCCACCGTCCGCAACGCACAGGCCATTCTGGTGTTGGAGCAGGGGCAGATCATCGAGCGGGGCAACCACGAGACACTGCTGGCTCAGAAGGGGAAGTACTATCAGCTGTATACCGGCCAGTCCGAGCTCAGCTGACGGCGCAGTGAGCCTTCAGATTCTCATAACAAAGGAGGCCGGACTCTGTCCGGCCTCCTTTGTTATGGGCTTATGTATCCATATATGGGCCCATGCCCCCATGTCACTCCGCCCAATGGCAGGCCCGGCTGACGGCCTTTTTCCACAGGCGGTACTCATCGTCGCAGTCCGCCTGGGGCCGCTGGGGCAGGAACACCCGCTGGCTGCGCCGCAGAGCCGCCAGCTCCTCCGTATCCCGCCACAGGCCGCAGGCCAAGCCCGCCAGCGATGCTGCGCCGAAGGCGGTGGTCTCCACCATGGCGGGGCGGTCCACCGGGATCCGCAGCAGATCCGCCTGCATCTGCATGAGGATGTCCGACACGCTGGCGCCGCCGTCGGCCCGCAGGGCCGTGATGTCGCACCCGGCATCCTGCCGCATGGCCAGCATCAGATCCGTCACCTGATAGGCGATGCACTCCAGCACCGCACGGGCGATATGGGCCCGGCCCGTACCACGGGTGATACCCAGAATGGCCCCACGGGCGTACATATCCCAATAGGGCGCCCCCAGCCCGGTGAAGGCCGGAACCACCACCACGCCGCCGGAGCTTTCCACGGATTCCGCCAGCCGGTCACACTCCGGGGCGGAGTCCACCAGCCGCAGCTCGTCCCGCAGCCACTGGATGGTGCTGCCGCCGTTAAAGACGCTGCCCTCCAAGGCATAGGTGGTCCTGCCCCCTACGCTCCATGCCACGGAGCTCACCAGCCCCGCCCGGCTGCGGACCGGCTCCGTCCCCACGTTCATCAGGGTAAAGCAGCCGGTGCCGTAGGTATTCTTGGCCTCGCCGGGATGGAAGCAGGCCTGCCCGAAGAGGGCCGCCTGCTGGTCGCCGGCGGCACCGCACACCGGTACTCCTGCCAGCGTCTCCAGACCGGGGATGCCCGGCTGCACCGTGCCGTAGACGGCGCTGTTCTCCACCGGCCGGGGCAGCATACAGGCGGGGATCCGCAGCAGGCGGCACAGTTCCTCGTCCCAGCACAGCCGGTGGATATCAAAGAGCATGGTGCGGGAGGCGTTGGAGTAGTCGGTGACGTGCTGCCCCGTCAGCCTCCAGATGAGCCACGTCTCCACCGTGCCGAACAGCAGCTCCCCCCGTTCCGCCCGCTGCCGGGCGCCGGGGACGGTATCCAGGATCCAGCGGATCTTGGTGCCGGAGAAATAGGCGTCGATGAGCAGTCCCGTGGTGGAGACGATGCGCTCCTCCAGTCCCTGCCGCTTCAGCTCCTCGCACAGCTCCGCCGTCCGACGGCACTGCCAGACGATGGCGTTATACACCGGCTGGCCGGTGGCCTTATCCCAAACGATGGTGGTCTCCCGCTGGTTGGTGACGCCGATGCCGGCGATGCTGCCCTCCGGCAGCTCCCGGATGGCCTCCGCCGCCGCCAAACGCTCCGTGTCCCAGATGGTCATGGGGTCGTGCTCCACCCAGCCCGCCTGCGGATAGATCTGGGGAAAGGTGTGCTGGGCCTTGGCGGCGATCTGCCCCGCCCGGTCAAATACGATGGCACGGGAGCTGGTCGTCCCCTGATCCAGTGCCAGAATATACGATGCCATAGCCGTCTCCTCTTTTCTTTTTGGTGGGTTTGTGGTATACTGTCCATAGAATAGTTCTTATTTTACCATAGGAAGGATGAAATTTCCATGACAAATCTCACCGAGTTCACCTTTCTCTCCAGCGACGGCAAGACCCGGCTCCACGCCATGCAGTGGCTGCCGGAGGGAACGCCCCGTGCCGTGCTGCAAATTTCCCACGGCGTAGCCGAGCACATCGGCCGCTACGACGGCTTCGCCCGCTACCTCAATGAGCAGGGGCTGGCGGTGGTGGGCCACGACCATCTGGGCCACGGCGGCTCCCTGCCGGAGGGCGGAACCCCCGTCTACTTTGGCGACGGCACCCCGTGGGAGACGGTGGTGGCGGATATCCAGCTGCTGCACGAGCAGCTGCGGCGGGAGTTTTCCGGTGTGCCGCTGTGCCTCATGGGCCACAGCATGGGCTCCTTTCTGGCCCGCAGCTACCTGATCCGCTATCCCGGCACCCTGCGGGCCGCCATTATCATGGGTACCGGCTGGCAGCCACAGGCCAAGCTGACCGGAGGCCGTGCCGTGGCGGAGGTGGTCTGCGCCGCACAGGGGCCCTCCTCCGCCAGCAAGCTGGTGAACGATCTGGCCTTCGGCGGCTACAACAAGGCCTTTGCACCCAACCGCACCGGCTATGACTGGCTGTCGGCGGACTCCGAAAATGTGGACCGCTACATTGCCGACCCCCTCTGCGGCGCCGATGCCACGGTGGGGCTGTTCCGCCAGATGCTCCACGGCATCGCCTTCAACCAGAACCCCAAGAATCTGGCCCGCATGGACACCAGCCTGCCGGTGCTGCTGATCTCCGGCGACCGGGATCCGGTGGGCGATATGGGCAAGGGTGTCCGCCGCACCGCCGACGCCTTCCGCAAGGCGGGTCTGTCGGACGTGACTCTAAAGCTGTATCCCGGCCTGAGGCACGAGATCCTCAACGAAGGTCCCATGCGCCAGACGGTCTATGAGGACATCTGGCACTGGCTGGAGCCGCATCTGCCGGCCCGTTAAAATCTCGCTAATTGAAATACGGTTCACCCGCAAGAGGGCAGCCTGCAGCTGTCCTCTTTTCTTTTTTTGAAAATACTGGCTCCATTTTGTCATTTCTGCCATTCGGTCGGTGAAAAAGTACCGGTTTTCAACATTTTTCTCATACTTTTCTCATATCGGACTAATATGTCATTTTATAGAGAATTTGTGGGATTTTTTTGAATAAATCACGAAAAATCGGTTAACTTTGCAGTGGAATGGGGGTATATTATAGGCCACAAACGCACAGGATCCGACGTTGGCGAATGCGTCGGTGCGGGCTGTGCGTTTTATCCATGTCCGTACATGACGGACTTTCGACCGGGAGGTGAGTGAAATGGCCTATATGCGCTTGGGCGATCTGCTGGTGGCGTCCGGGACCATCACAGGGCAGCAGCTGGAGCGTGCTCTGGCACTCCAGAAGGAGACAAAGCAGCGGCTGGGCGATGTGCTGATCCAGAACGGCTTCATCACGGAGGCGCAGCTCATCGACGCTCTGCGAGTGCAGCTGGGCGTGGACTTTGTGGACCTGACGGCCATTTCCATCCCCGTGGAGCTGGCCCAGTATGTCCCCCGGAACATCGCCAAGAAATACTGCGTGGTGCCGGTGAAGCTGGTACGCAACAGCCTGTATCTGGCCATGAGCGATCCTCTGGACTTCGTGGCTCAGGATGAGGTCAAAACCGCCTCCCGTAAGCGCATCATCCCCATGATCGCCACCCGCAAGGCCGTGGAGCAGGCTATCAGCCGCCTGTACGGCAACGAGGGTACGGCACGGGTCATCGAGGAGATGAAGCGAGAGGCCGGCAGCAGCAGCGATGTCATCCCCGCCCAAATGGCGCAGGACACGGCGGACCCTCAGGAGTCCGCCCCCACCATCCGCTTCGTTAACGCCCTCATCGAGCGGGCCTATACCGAGCGGGCCAGCGACATCCATCTGGAGCCGCAGGAGGGTGAGATGGTAGTGCGGATGCGCATCGATGGTCTGCTCCGCCGCATCCTGACGGTGCCTGCCGACCTGCAGAATACCGTGATCTCCCGCCTGAAAATCATGGGCGGTATGAATATTGCCGAGCATAAGATCCCGCAGGACGGCCACGCCATCCAGTCGGTGCGGGGCCACAGTCTGGACCTGCGTATCTCCTCCATGCCCACGGTGTATGGCGAGAAGATGGTGCTGCGTCTGCTGGACAAGTCCGCTCAGGCCCTCAGCAAATCCCAGCTGGGACTGGAGGGGCAGGATCTTGACAACTACAACGCTCTGCTGCGAAGCACCAGCGGCGTCATTCTGCTGGTGGATCCCACAGGCTCCGGTAAGTCCACCACCATGTGCAACATGATCCGGGATCTGTCCCGTGAGGAGATCAACATCGTCACGCTGGAGGACCCGGTGGAGTACCACATCCCCGGCGTCAGCCAGTGCCAGATCAACGAAAAGACCGGCATGACCTTCGCCAGCGGCCTGCGAGCCATCCTGCGTCAGGACCCGGACATCATCTCCGTGGGTGAGATCCGGGACGGCGAGACGGCCTCCATCGCCATGCGGGCCGCCATCACCGGTCATCTGGTGTTCTCCACTCTGCACACCAACGACGCCGTGTCCGCCGTATACCGGCTCAAGGACGTGGGCGTGGAGCCGTGGCTGGTGGCCAGCGCCCTGCGGGGCGTGGTGAGCCAGCGTCTGCTGCGGAAGGTCTGCCCCCACTGCAAGAAGGGCTATCAGCCCTCTGCCGAGGAGCTGGCCCTGCTGGGGATGCCGGAGGACAGCCACGTCACCTTCTATAAGGGCGAGGGCTGTCCGGAGTGCCATCACTCCGGCTATACCGGTCGCCGGGCCGCCTTCGAGATCCTGATGCTCAGCGGCCGCCTGCGGCGGCTCATCAGCGAGGGCGCCAACGAGGAGCGGCTGACGGAGGAGGCCCGCAAAAACGGCTTCCGCTCCATGAGGGAGAGCTGCCGCCGGCTGGTGCTGGAGGGTGTCACCTCCGCCGAGGAGGCCGCCCGCATCATCAACACCACAGTAGACGAATAATTGCGTAAAACCCGGCACGGAAGGAGCGGAGACACGCCATGACCACATACCGTTACAAGGGCCAGACCAAGGACGGAACGGCTGTATCCGGCGTCATCCGGGCCTATGACGAGTTCGAGGCCGCCAGCCGCCTGCGGGAGACCGTAGCCGTTATCACCCGGCTGGAGGAGGTACAGGAGAAGAAGGAAAACATCTTCAACCGCCCCATCGGCCTGAAAATCAAGGAAAAGGAGCTGGCCCTGATCTGCTCCCAGTTCGCCATTATCCTCTCCGCAGGTATGTCCATTCAGCACTGTGTGGAGATGGTGGCGGCCCAGACCAGGAACCGCCACATCCGCCAGATGCTGGAGAAGGTGGCCGAGGAGGTGGGCGCAGGCTACTCCATGGCCCAGAGCTTTGAAAACAACGCCCCCTATCTGCCCAAGACCTTTATCGAGACGGTCCGGGCCGGAGAACAGTCCGGCACGCTGGAGGAGTGCTTCCAGCGGCTGCACCGGTACTATGATAAATCCGCCAAGACCAAGGCCAAGGTGGTCAGCACCCTGACCTACCCCGCCATGGTCATTGTGGTGGCCATCGTCGTGTTTATTATCATCATCGCCGTGGCCGTCCCGGCCTTCAACGATGTCTTTGCCGAGATGGGCGCCCAGCTGCCGGGCATCACCCGTGTGCTGCTGGCCACCAGTGACTTCTTCGTGGGCTGGTGGTGGCTGCTTCTGCTGATCGCCGCCGGGCTGGGCATCGCCTATATGGTGGCCCGCCGCTCTGTTCAGGGCCGGAAGGCCATCGCCGCATGGAGCCTCACCAAGGCCCCCCTCCACCGGCTCCACAGCCTCAGCGCCGCCGCACAGTTCGCCCACAGCATGGCCACCATGCTGACGGCCGGTCTGCCGGTCCCCAAGGCTCTGGATGTGACCGGCAACATTATCAGCAACTACACCTTCGCACTGGCCGTGCAGGAGGTGAAGCAGAAGGTGGAGCGTGGCCGCACCATTTCCGAGAGCATGGGGCAGATCGAGTACTTCCCCAAAATGCTGACGGAGATGGTGGGCGTAGGCGAGCAGTCCGGCTCGCTGGAGGAGACGCTGGACGTCATCGGTGAATACTTTGACAACGAGGTGGAGGTCACCACCGCCCGCCTGCTGTCGGTGCTGGAGCCCATCATCACCATCGCTCTGGCGGTGATCGTGGTGGTGCTGCTGCTGGCGGTGTATCTGCCGCTGTTCACCCTCTACGGCGGAATGTAAGGCCGCCGCACCCAAATTCGTATCCTATCCGTATAACAACCCTGTACGGATCAAGATAAAAACCGCAAAAAAATAATAGGAGATGTAGAACTATGCTGAAGAAACTGCAAAACAAGAAGGGCTTCACTCTGATGGAGATGCTGATCGTCGTCGCCATCATCGCTGTGCTGGTGGCCATCGCCATCCCCGTGTTCAACGGCGCCCTGACCAAGTCCAAGGAGGCCGCTGACGTGGCCAATGTCCGTGCTACCTATGCCGAGTGGCAGACCGCTATGCTCACCGAGAACAAGACCGCCCCCGATAGCAAGGACAATTTCCTGAAGGGACCTGATAATGGCACTGCTATCGTCCTGAACTATGGTGACGACAAGCTGGCTTACGATGCTGGTACCGGCACCATCACCTACAGTGCTACCAAGCTGACCGACGAGAATGGTGCAAAGACCTTCACTTGGACTCTGGGTACGCCCGATATTCACTAATTTCCTCTTGTCACATTCACACGCAACAGCTCCCGCACCGGTCCGGACGGGCCGGTGCGGGGCGACCCGTCTCTCATCGGGCGGGGATGGCCGTGGGTTGGCGTCCCTCCCCGCTCCGTGAGAGCAGTCCCATCTAAAGGAGAGCCTTCCCCATGCTGTATGCCGATCCCTTCCTAACTGTTTACTGCTGCCTGCTGGCCGCCCTGCTGGGTGCGTGCATGGGCAGCTTTCTGAACTGTGCAGCCTGGCGCATCGTCCATGGGGAGAGCGTGCTGCGCGGCCGGTCCCACTGCGACGCCTGCGGCCATGTGCTGGCGGTGCGGGACCTGATCCCGGTGGTCAGCTATCTGGCCGCCCACGGACGCTGCCGCTACTGCGGGGCCAAGCTCTCCCGGTGTCACGTTCTGGCCGAGGCCGTCTCGGCGCTGGTGTTCGTGACGCTGCTGCTGCATTATGATATTTCGCTCCAAGCTCTCGAAGGCTGGTGCGTGGCCGGCATCCTGCTGGTCTGCTCCTTTGCGGATTTGGAGGGGTACATCATCCCCGACCGTTTTATAGCGGTCGGCGTTGTGCTATTTATCATCACTCTTTTCTTCGCCCCCCAGCCGCTCCGGCGGGCGCTGGACGGCACCATCGGCGGTCTGGCGGTGGCGGGGTGCGTGCTGCTTCTGGTGCTGGGAATGGAGAAGCTGCTGGGCCGTGAGGCCATGGGCGGCGGCGACATCAAGCTCCTGTTCCTGACGGGGCTGTTTTTTGGCTGGAAGCGGAACCTTCTGTGTCTGGTGGCGGCCTGCGTCATCGGCATCGTGTGGGGACTCCTGCAAAAAAAACGGGGCGGCGGCGAGGCCATCCCGTGGGGCCCCAGCATCGCCCTTGGCGCTTGGCTGACGGCGCTGTGCGGCCAACAGATCATCGACTGGTATCTGGGGCTGCTGTAATTCTTGAAAGTGAGGACGAGCATTTTGGAAAAGATCGTTGGCTTTGACATCGGTGAGAGCAGCGTCAAGCTGGTATATTTCGCCGGTGCGGACCTGAAAAAGGCCGTCACGGCGGAGCTGCCGGACAACATGGTCTCCGGTTCGAGGATTTTGTCCATGGACGCCATGGCGGACTTCCTGCGCCAGACGGCCAAAAGTAACGGCATCCCCCTGACCCATGCGGCGCTGGTGCTGCCCTCCACGGAGGTGTTCACCCGTGAGTTGGTGATGCCCGCCATGACGGAGCAGCATCTGCTGTATAACCTGCCCTATGAGTTCCGGGACTATCTGACGGAGGAGAAGAACAAGTACTTCTTCGACTATTCCATGCGGGAGGTGCTGCGGGACGAGTCCGGCCAGCCCACGGAGATGAATCTGCTGGCCTGCGCCACCCTGAAGAGCACCGTGGAGAGCTATCGGACCATGCTGCGCCGGGCGGGCTTCCGCCTGCGGGTGCTGACCCCCAGCGAGTGCGCGTACAGCGCCGTGCTGCAGGCCTACTACCGCCGCACCCAGCAGGAGGGCCATGACCTGTGCGTGGTAAATCTGGGCCACAGCGCCACCTTCCTGTATATCTACCGGGGCGGCCACTTTGCCAGCCGCCGGGAGATCGAGGTGGGGGTGTCCGATCTGGAGCATCTGGTGGCCGATCAGTGCAGCGTGGACGTCCACGTGGCTCACGAGTATGTGCGCCAGAACTACAACCATGTGCTGGAGTCGGAGCAGGCCCGTGAGCTGTATGGCCGCATCGCCGTGGAGGTGGTGAAGGCCGTGAACTTCTTCAACTACAACAACCGGGAGCGGGAGCTGACGCAGCTGTGCCTGTGCGGCGGCGGCAGCGCCATTCAGCCGCTGTACGACACCATCGCCGATACCACCGGCATGACGCTGCACACCTCCGCCGAGCTGCTGGGCCAGCGGATGTCCACCGAGGAGCCGTGGATGTACCTGCGGGCCATCGGCGGCGTGGATCTTGGCATCAAGGGGGGCCTGCAATAATGGCAGAAAAGATGAAAAAGGGGCCTTCGGAGGCCGGTCGCAAGACCCTCAAATGCCCCCATAAGCAGGGCATCAATCTGAATATGCGGGAACAGAAGGGCAATCCCCGTCTGACCCTGCTGGTGGGCTGTCTGGCCATCGTCATTCTGGCGGGCTGCGTGGCCAAGTTCGGCGTCATCGACCAGTACCGCCGGCTGGATGCGGCGCAGGCCGCCTACGCCTCCGTTCACACGGAGTATACCCAGATGCAGGAACTGCTGAAGGGCTACGACCGTCTGCTGATGGAATACCGCACCTACTCCATGGAGTGGGCCACCGACGGCAGCGAGGAAAACGGCACTCTGGTGGACCGCCAGAAGGCGCTGGATCTGCTGGAGCAGGAGATGCTGTCCCGTGGACGGCTGGTATCGCTGCAGGTATCCGGCAACAAGATGACGGTGGCCATGTCCGGCATGAGTCTGGATCAGATCTCCCGGATGTTTGACGTGATCCAGCAGTCCCCCATCGTCAGCAATGTGGAGCTGAATCTGGCCTCCACGGAGGACGGCAACGTCTCCACCATTCTGGACTTCACCGTCCGCATCACCCTACGCAGCGCAGAGGAGGCAGACAAATGAACCGGGAATTGACAAGACGGGAAAAGACCCTGCTGCTGGTGCTGATCGTTGTGGTGCTGGTGGCGGGCTACTGTAAGCTGATCCTCATCCCCATCAACGATCAGATATCCAGCTATCGGCTGAACATGGAGGCCGAGCAGACGGAGCTGGACGCCAATCAGGGAAAAATGGCCCAGATGCAGAAGATGCAGAAGGCCATCGACGAGATCAAGGCGGCGGGCGAGAAGCGCACCATCCCCCAGTACGACAACAGCGGCAAGCTGATGATCGAGCTCCACGAGATCATGAGCGACACGCTGGACTATTCGCTGGACTGCTCTGCGGGTACCGTGCAGCAGGACTATATCATGCTGCGGCCCATCGTCATGACCTTCCGGACCTCCACCTATGCGCAGGCCCGGCAGATCGTGGATCGGCTGTGCTCCAGTGAGAACATCAGCCAGATCTCCGACATGAATATGAACACCTATACCGAGGGCCGCAACAGCGGCACCGTGGAGGCCACGCTGGTCATCACCTACTTCGAGATCATGTCCTGAGGATACCGTGGGGCGGGGAGCTTTTTCTATGACTGAGAGAAAACTACAACGGAATAGACGGGGCTTCACGCTGACGGAGGTGCTGCTGGCGCTGGCCATCCTCATCATCCTGCTGGCGCTGGCCATGATCCCCATCAGCCGCCACCAGCGCAGCATCCGCCAGTCGGAGCTGGATTCCAAGGCGGAGACCATCTACCTGGCGGCTCAGAACCGCCTCTCCCAGCTGCAGGCCAGCGGCCGCAGCGACGAGTACGGCAAGGACCGGGCCACGGCCCTGAACAACATCCCCTGGGACGCCGAGCAGGATAAGTACACCACCAGTACTCTGTACTACGTCACCTCCGCCGCCAAAAGCACCGACACCTCCGCCGCCGGGAGCATCCTGCCCCGTGAGCAGGTGGAGGCGGAGCTGTGGGACGCCAACTGGGTCATCGAGTATGACCCCGGCAGCGGCAGTGTTTACGCCGTGTTTTACAGCGAAAAGCCCATGCAGTACAGCTTCGACGCCTTCAACCCCCTGCGCTCACGGGATCGCCGGGTGCAGGAGGGGGCTACCGTGGGCTACTACGGCGGCGACAGCGTCCAGAGCGAGGACACCGGCAAGCTGACCCCCAAGATGGAGATCATCAACAAGGAGCGTCTGCTGCTGAAGGTCACCTGTGACACGCCCCGTGACCCCCTGCACTTCTATGTGACGGTGACGGACGCACAGGGTCACTCCACCGGGCGGATGGAGCTCACCGGCTCCGAAGTCAACGTCTCCTACCGCACCTATACCGTCACCATGGTGCTGGACGACCTGACGGAGGGCAAGCGCTTCTCCCAGCAGCGCCGCTTCCGGCAGCTGACCCCCGGCTCCGACCTGACATTGAAGGTGGAGGTGGAGAGCGACAGCCGTCTGGTGGACTCCGTCACCGGCAAGCTCACCACCAACAGTCTCTTTGCCGAGGTGCGGGACGGCGGCACCACCGCCGTGGTCACCTATGCCCGGCATCTGCAAAATCTGGATGAGGGCTCCGGTCTGCCCGCCGCCATCACACGGGCGCTGCAGGAGCAGGATATCCAGTTCGTCAACACCGGCATGGACGACGGCTGGGACAGCTGCTATCCGGGCCGGAATTTCACCCCCATCTATAACGAGAACCTCGCCTATTACGACAGCACCGTCGCCGTAGGCACCCAGTCCTATCACCCTGTGATCTATGAGCTGCCGGTGGATACCGACGGCGACGGCGGCCTGTTCGAGAGCTTCCGGGGCACCTTGCGAAACATCCGTCTGTGCGGTGCCGAGATCAGCGCCGGCGGCAATGCCGGCGGTCTGGCTGGCTCCCTCCGGGGCGGCACCACCATTGAGGGCTGTCAGGTCTACCTGAGCCCCACCCGTGACAAGCTCAGCAGCAAAAATGAGCAGGATATCTGGATCAGCGGCGCCACCGCCGGTGGTCTGGTGGGCCGCTGCGGTTATGACCTCACCGTCCGCAACAGCTTCGCCTCCACGGTGCTGAAGGGCGGACGCTACGCCGGCGGTCTGGTGGGCTACATCAGCGGCACCCGCACCGTCTATGTGGAGCACTCCTACGCCGACTGCTACCTCTACGCCTCCGGCACCACCGGCGGCCTTATCGGCAGCTGCATCGGCACGGCGGACATCACCCTGCGGGACTGCTACACCGCCGGCTTCCAGGAGGCCGACGTCATGGCGGGTCTGTTGGGCGGTGAGTTGTCCTACGGCGACGTCATCGACACCTGTTACAGCGCCAGCGCCCGGCTGAACGGCAGTGAAAAGCTCACCTACTCCACCGCCCGTCCGGCGGATGTCAGCACCGGCAAGCCCGATATCACCAGCACCTACTATATGTCCCACGGCGACCACGACATGGACGGCACGGTCTTTGCCGACTATGAGCAGTGGAGCGGCCGCAACCGGGCCGACGCCATCGGAAAGTACCTCAACGACGCCTTCAGCGCTGAGACCGGCGGCAGCGACACCGTGGCCTATAACCTGGTGGACGGCATGGGCTTGGGCGCTTACTCCTATCCCCGTCTGATGGGGCTGACCCACTACGGCGACTGGCAGGCTCAGTTCGAGGCCGGTACACTGGTGTACTACGAGGTCTATTCCGACGGCAGCTACGGCTTCCGTGGCGCCAATAAGTCCACCGTCAAAACCACCGGCACGGTGGCGGGCGACGGCTACGGCATGGTGTACAGCACGCTGCCGGAGCAGGATCTGACGGTGCGCTATTCGCTGGGGGGCCGGGAGGTCACCTCTACCCTGTACCGTGCCAACGCCATCGACATGGGCGGGGGCTACTACCTGCTGCCCCTGCCCCGGACACTGGTGAACACCACCGAGGTATCCACGGACTTCTACCGCCGGGTGCAGGTGGAGGACACCACCTACTACTTCAATCCCCATTTCACCTGCTGGGTATCGGAGGGCTCCGAGGCCCCGGAGGCCCCCAGCGAGATCGGCATCCGCACGGCCCGGCAGCTGAATAACCTGAGCCTGTACTATGAGCAGTACAGCCCCCTGCTGGCCAAGGACACCACCCTCCAGCAGGAGCGCAGCATCGACTACTCCGGCTACGACTGGGCGAACTACGGCCGCAGCGGCGCCGCCGTCACCAGTCAGCAGCCCATCGGCAGCAGTGCCGTCGTCCCCTTTACCCACATCTATGACGGCGGCACCTATCCCATCGCCGCTGTGCCGCTCCAGAGTCCCAACGGCGGCGACTACGCCGGACTCTTCGGCCTGAATCAGGGTAGTCTGCGGAATGTGGTGCTCACCACCGGGGAGGAGGACTGCTCCGTGACCCTGCAGGGCATCCTGCGCCTGCGTACCGCCTATGTCGGCGCTCTGGCAGGCCGCAATGACGGCACCGTCTACAACTGCGCTGCGGCGGGCTACTCCGTCACGGCCCACGCCTATCAGGGCAGCGTCCTGTATATGGGCGGCTTCGTGGGCTATAACGCCGGGACCATCCGCTCCGGCAGCGTCAGCACCCCCTCCCTCACCGCCAGCAGCAACTATGCCCGTCTGCTGATGGGCGGCTTCACCGGCGGCAACAGCGGTCTGGTGAGCCAGAGTTACGCCATGGCCAACGTGGAGGTACTCCAGATCCGTGGCGGCGGCGTGGCCCTCAGCGGCTTCGCCGGGGAGAACATCGGCTCGATCCGCAGCAGCTACTGCGCCACAGCCCTTACCTCCCCCGGTGCCGATACCTACGGCTTCGCCCCGGCCACCGGCAGCACCTCCGGCTGCTGCTATCTCAGCGGCGGTACCTATCGCTTCGTGGGACAGGTCCATCTGTATGATTACAGCGACCAGTCCGGCGCACGGGCCGTCAATGAGCAGGGGCTGAAGGCCCTGACCCTCACCGGCTTCTCTTCCGCCGATGCCAGCCACACCTATCACCACAGCAAAACCCTGAACACCGACGGGCAGGCCTATCCCTATCCCACCAGTCTCACCGGCCACGGCAGCCCCGTCCACTACGGCGACTGGGTGACCCCCGCCGATCTGGGTACGCTGGGCATGGTGTACTGGGAGCACGAGGAGGGCGGCAGTAACCCCGGCTATCACTTCTCATACATCGGCTTTGAAAACGGCGTCCGCAAGGACGGCAGCAGCCTCTGCACCGCCCACGACGACGGCGGCAAGATCACCGCCTACGGCTACGGCTACTACTGGTCCAAGGGCGAGACGGAGCCCCTGCTGGAGACCCAGCGCATCGCTCTGGACGGCCGCAACACCGAGGCGGCGGCGGAGCTGGAGAAGCAGATGCCTCCGTTCAGCTTCGTCGCCTATCAGACCTCCGACACCGGTCTGCGGCTCCTCAGCGGCACCACCGGCAACGGCTACTGGTTCCTGTCTCAGGGGGATGTGTGGTTCACCTACACCGTCAGTCCCTTCTTCGCAGATTCCTACGCCGTCACCGCCGTCAGCACCGGCATTACCGGCGGCACCACCGGCGTGGAGCCCGGCACGGATGCCCTGCCCTATCAGGTGCGGTCCGTGGAGCAGCTGCAATACATCAACTGGAGCTACTACGACAATCAGGGCAGCTCCACCCGTGACGTGACGGGCAGCGGGAGTATGTACAAGTACTACCCCTATCTGCAATATACCCGTGTTAACTGGGGCTACCAGAGCAAGGAGGATGCCATTGCCGGCGACTCCACCGGCGGCACCCGTCCCATCCGCACGTGGAAGCAGAGCCATGACCTCAACGGCCAGAGCCTGGCGGATCCCACGGATGCCTCCCTGAATTACAGCTTCCATCCCATCGCCGGCTCTGTCTATGACAGCGGCAGCAGCACTGACTACCGTATGGTGCTGTACAACTGGTTCGGCAGCAAGTACGACGGCCAGAGCTACTACATCAAGAACGTGAACATCGACTCCTACTGCTACAACGTGGGCCTCTTCGGCACCACCGCCGGCGCAGAGATCGCGAACATCGTCCTTTATAGTGACAACGGCGCCGTCATCCAGCGCAATACCGATCCCACGCCCTCCAGCGGCACCCGGACGGTGCGCCAGTATTCCACCTCCTACGCCTTGGGCGGTCTGGTGGGCATCGCCTATGACTACAACAGCAGCATGGGCAACGGCAGCATCACCAACTGCGCCATCGCCGGCTACACTGTGGCCGACAACAGCCGTAACAAGCAGCATCTGGGTGAGGCCGCCATCGGCGGGCTGGTGGGTGTCTCCAGCGTCAACCTCAACAAGTGTTCCGCCGTGGTGGATCTGCAGATCAACTGCACCCACGTCGATACCAACGGCTACATGAACGCCGCCCGCTACGGCAACTATGTGCGTGTAGGCGGTCTGGCCGGCGGTGTGCGCTTTGCGGTAACGGACTGCTACACCGGCGGTACCATCACCGTTGGGGAGGAGACCCTGAAGGAGCGTGTCCCCGTGGGCAGCAACAACAATGTCTTTGTCGACGGCAGCTCTGCCGTCCGGGTCAAGATGAATTCCGGCGGTGTCTCCGGCCCCGATACCTATGTCTATATCGGCGGTATGGGCGGCAGCGGCTTCTCCGCCAGCTTCACCAACTTTGTCAATCGCGTCGACAGTTCGGATGGTCAGCCCACTTTCAATAACTGCTACACCTACATGGAGTTCCCGGACATGGAGGGTACCATCACCGGCATCTCCCTTATGGGCAGTATTGCCGACCGAGCCGGTGCCAGCACCAATGCAAAGCTCTATATCAATAACTGCTACTACCTCAACAGCAGCAAGAACAGCATTTCTTTCGACGATCTGCCCAAATACTACGGCAAGGGTAATTCCGGAAGCAACTCCCTGAGCGGGCTGCTGCGTACAGAAGCGGCACGGGAAAAAATGCTCAACGGCGATCTCGGCTACCTCCGTAATTACGGCTGGAACAGGGGTTCCAACACGTATAGCATCAAGGGCCTGACGGGCCTGACCTATGAGCAGATGTCCCAGCGCACCGGTGCCAGCATCGTCACCCAGAACACCGGCACTGCACAGCGCTACGATAGCTTCGCCGCCGCTCTGGGCAGCAGCTTTGCGTGGGTCACTACCGAGGAAAACGGCGCCGAGGTCCACGGCAAATACAGCTTCCCCGGCAGCGACGAGGCCCTGCAGGGTCAGGACTTCCCCTTCCCCACCGTGCTGGTGCAGGATAACGTCTTTGGCCGGGCCCGTCTGCACTACGGCTGGTGGCCGTCATCTGGCCTCTACTGGAACAAGGGCTTGCTGACGCTGGACATGATTACCGACTATGATGCCGCCGGCGGCGAATCCGCCGTGACGCTGGATCTGCGGTTCGAGGGCACGGATCCCGGCACGGAGCTCCCCACCCTGTCCTATACCAAGGACGGCATCGTCACTGCCGAGCTTCAGCCGGACGGCACGGGCCACTACAAGGTCCGCATCGTGGGACAGGCCATCGGCTCCACCGAGATCATCGCCACACTGGGGGATTACACCGCCCGTCTGGCAGTGGACGTCACCGCCAAGCTCTCCATCTCCGTGGATCAACTCTCCGTAGAGCAGTATGTAGGCGAGAGTACTACCCTCACCCTCACCGCACGGGACGGCACCGGCCAAGTGCTCACCGGCGTCAAATGGGACGTGGTCAGCGGCTCTGACCGGGTGGTCACGCTGTCCCCGGTAAGTCGGGATCAGCAGGTCACCGTCACCGGTAAGGGCGAGGGCGAGGAGACTCTGCTGGTGCAGGCCGGTGTCACCGTGGGCCAGCGCACCTTCACCAGTGAGCTGCGCCTCACCGCCACCATCCATATGCAGGGCGTGCTGGGCATCGCCCATGTGGGCGATGGAGACGCCGTGTATCGTCAGGGCATCCTGAATCGGGACGCCACCGACTGGGATACCCCTCTCGGCCCCGCCGAGGGCGATGTCCCCGATTACGAGGGGCTGTACCTGTACAGCCGTGGCAAGGCGGCGGACTTCCGGTACTTCACCGTAACGGCCCTTACCGTTCTGGATAGCACCGGCACTTCCCACGATATGCTCTCCACCGCCGATGAGGACTACCGGGTCACCGTAGGCGACGTGGTGGCTGCCCAGCAGGACGGCGACTTCAGCTATCGCCCCATCATCATCCACGGACGGCAGCAGGAGACAGTCACCCTGCAGGTGACCCTCACCGACACCCGCACCGGCCGGCCCTATACGCTGGATATCCCCTATCCCCTGACGGCGGAGGATACGCAGATCACCGCCACCTTCGTGGTGGGCCGCCTGCGGCTGGAGAAGGCCGTTCCCTTCGGCCAGCCCGCCGCCGGCTTCCTCCCCACGGAGGAGGAGCTTGTCTCGGCGCTCCGGCCCGTTGTGGGCTGGACCCCCAGTCCCGACCTGCCCCTGTTCCAGGATACCACCTTTGAACCCATCTATCAGGATACGGAGGAGCCCGGTCTGCTCCGCTGGCGCTGGACCCGATAACCGTTTTGCAGAAAGGAGGCCATTGGAATGAAAAAGTGTACAGACCGGAAGGGCGTCACCATTCTGATGGCCCTCCTCCTGCTGCTGGTGGCCAGCATGGTCAGCGTAGTGATCCTTACGGCGGCCACTACCGCCGCCCGGCACATCTCCAACGACCGCCAGAGCCAGCAGACCTATCTCACCGTCAGCTCCGCTGCGGAGCTGCTGCGGGACGATATTCTCTCCTCCGGCTATGAGCAGAAGGTCACCCGCCGCCCCACTGCCACCGGCAGCTATATCGAGCGGACGGAGGTAACTCAGACCCCGCAGGGGGCCATGAAGGTCTGGCTGGAACGGGGCATCGAGGCCGTGGGCCGTGGCATCGCCTATACCGACGTCATCACCCTCACCCCGGATGCTGCCAGCGGTCTGGACGCCGTACAGGCGGAGTTCACCATGACCCCCGCCTACGACATCACCGTGACCCTTTCTCTGGCGGACAGCAGTCAGGGCAACTGTCTTATGACCCTCACCCTCAGCGGCCAGCGGAAGCAGCAGGTCACCATCGTCACCGGCGGCAACACCGAGACGGGACAGACCACCGTTACCACCACCACCATCTCTTGGGACACACCGCTCATTGAAAAGGGGGTCACCGGATGAAAAAGCTGAAGAACCAGAAGGGCGAAACTCTGGTGGAGACTCTGGTGTCCCTGCTGATCATCGTGCTGGTGTTCGTCTTTCTGACGGGCTCCGCCGTGGCAGCCGCCAAGATCAACGCCAAAATCCGGGACACCGACGTCTCCTTCCGGTACAGCGATGCCCAGTCCGAGGGCAACGCCCAGCTGCGCCTCTCCGGCCGCAGCGGCCAGACCGGCAGCACCTCGGTGGAGGTCTATCAGGAGAACGGCTACCGCTACTATGTGTCGGAGGATACGCCATGAGAAAACTCCGTGACCGGCGGGGCATCACCCTGACCGAGATGCTGTGTACGGTGCTGATCGTGCTGCTGCTGACGGCGCTGCTGGTAGTGGGCATCCGCTTTGCCGGCAAGACCTATACGGAGTCCATGCGGCTGTCGGAGGCCCAGGAGCTTTGCTCCACCCTCACCAGCGTCATCAGCGACAAGCTGCGCTTCTGCGGCACCGTGACGCAGGATGAAAACGGCGGCCTGACGCAGATCTTCATCCAAAACGTGGGCAGCGTAGAGGGTAAGGGCGATGCCTTTCAGATCGGTGAAGACGGCCAGCTGGCGCTGGGCGATCGTCACCTGCTGGGCTCTGCCTCCTACCCCAAGGGGCTGAAGGTGAAGTCCTTTACCCTGCGCTACGATGCCTCCACCGACATTTTCTCCGTCACCCTGGAGATCGGGGACCGCTCCCGGCAAACCCTGTCCCGGACCTCCTTCGAGGTCAAGCGCATCAATCGCACCGTGACCTGATGCGCCCACGGCCCGCAAGCGGTAAGCGGCCAAATGCAGAGATAACAAACGGACCCCCTCGCCCATAGCCGAGGGGGTCCGTTTCTGTCTTATTTGGTTTTTGCTGCGGCCGCTGCGGCGGAACCGTCAGCTTTCCGCCTTGACGTCGGGCCTTGCGTCCTCCGTGCGGTACTGGGTCATAAACAGCCGAATGGCCTGCTTCAGCGCCTCCAGCTGGGACTGCAGATAGCATTCATCCTCGAACATGGCGTAGTGGACGCAGGTCTGGATCAGGATGAAGATCAGCGGGGTGATGGTGGTATAGGGGATGCCCAGCTTGGGCTCCAGCGATTTGGCGTATTCGGTGTAGCGGCGGTTGACCCCCTCGAAGAACTGCTTGCCGTAGCGGATATACTTGGGGTGGGTGTAGACCTGATACATCAGGCGGTACTTCTTGCCGTGCTGCCGGGCCGTCC
>ERZ507026.165-NODE-165-length-38553-cov-8.113279_pt1 | contig 38553 bp, 33 predicted proteins | sample MGYA00512876_ERZ507026 | MGnify/ENA metagenome assembly ERZ507026 | reverse complement strand
AAGCGCGCAGCCGCCTGCCGCGGCGCCCCCGAGCGCCCAGGCGCCGACGGCGCCCGCGGCGACCGCCGCGCAGCCGAGACCCGCGGCGACGCGCACGTCTTTATTGCGAAGAAGCCCCGATGCCCCCATGCCGTCCGCCGCCTAGCCCTCGGCCCGGTAGCCCATGCCGCGCACCGTGGTAATGAGAGCGGGCGCGCACGGGTCGTCCTCGAGCTTGTCCCGGAGGCGCTTGATGTAGACGGATAGCGTGTTCTCCTCGATGTAGGCGCCGGCGTCGTCCCACAGCGCCTCGCGCATCATGTCGCGTGTGACCACGCGGTCCTTGTTCTTCGCAAAGAGCAGCAGCAGCCGGTACTCGAGGGCGGAAAGCACGACCTCGCGCCCGCCCTTCTCCACGTGCGCGCGGTCGGGGTCGATGACCACGTCGCCGAGCGTAAGGCGGGCGACCTTAGGCTGCGAGCGCCGGATGGCGGCGGCCACGCGCGCGAGCAGCTCGCGCGGGCGGAAGGGCTTGGCGACGTAGTCGTCGGCGCCCATCGAAAGCCCGGTCACGGTATTGAGCTCATCGCCCGAGGCGGTGAGGAAGATCACGGGAACCTGCGGGGTTGCCGCCTTGATGGCCGCGCAGACCGCGAAGCCGTTGCCCTGGGCGAGCGTGACGTCGACGAGCGCGAGCGCGTAGCCGGCGTGCGGCGCGCACGCGAGCGCGACGGCGCCGTCCTGGGTGGGGGAGTCGTCCACCTCGTAGCCCTCGGAGGCCAAAAGCTCCGAGAGCGTCTCCACTATGAGCTTGTCGTCCTCGACGAGCAGAATGCGTGCCATGGGTCTCCTTCCACTTCGTCAAAGTATAGAAAGAAGGGCGCGGGGCGTGCGTGACCATTCGGTCACCTGCGGAGGAGGGATGACGTCCTCGCCCTTATTGCCAGCTGCGATTCAAGACGAATGTCGGCGAACGGATGGCAAATCTCGCCCAACGGCGGCCTTCTTTGTTTCAAACGCGTTATCGCAGGTTTCGAAAATGTTAGCCAGCGTTTCGAGCGTGTTAGATGACGAGGTTTGAGCGTTGCCCGCGGATTAACCGGGTTCACTATGGGCTGCGTCCACAGGAGGCGCCTCGGCGCTCAAGAGACGGGATTTCGATCAAACATGTTCACCGCAGAGCTATCCATTATCGCGATCGTAATTTAGCGCGGGTTGGTTAGGAGCCGACCCGAAAGATAATGGGCGGCTTTGCAATAAGCGATGTGTGGGGCCGCTTGGTATACGCCAGGCGGCCTTTTTGATTCGAGATCCCAAACAGGAAGGAAAGTAAGGAATGAACGGAATCGTACTGATGCTCGTTGCCGCGGCCGTGCTGGTCTGCGGTTACCTGTTCTACGGCAGGTGGCTCGCCAACAAGTGGGGCGTCGACGCCGAGGCCCTCACCCCCGCCCGCCGCATGGAGGATGGCAAGAACTTCACCCCCGCCTCCGCCTTCACCGTGTTCTCCCACCAGTTCTCCTCGATCTGCGGCGCCGGCCCTGTGACGGGCACCATCGTGGCCATGGCCTTCGGCTGGGTCCCCGTCGTGCTGTGGGTCCTCGTCGGCGGCATCTTCTTCGGCGCCGTCCACGACTTCGGCGCCCTCTACGCCTCGATGAAGAACAACGGCAAGTCGCTTGCCCAGCTCATTGAGAAGTACATCGGCAAGACCGGCCGTCGCCTGTTCCTGCTGTTCTCCTGGCTGTTCTGCATCATCGTCATCGCCGCCTTCACCTCGATGGTCTGCGGCACCTTCAAGTTCACCGCCGCTGCTGACGGCTCCGTCGACTTCGCCAAGTCCTACGCCGCTGGCTGCGCCGGCACCATCTCGATCCTGTTCACCTTCGTCGCCATCGCCTTCGGCTGGGCCCAGCGCAAGTTCAACCTCTCCGGCGCCGCCGAGTTCGGCGTGGCCGTGGTTTCCATCGTGCTGATGTTCGCCGTGGGCATGCAGTTCCCGCTCTACCTCAACCTCAACCAGTGGATCGCCGTCGTCATGGTGTACCTGGTCTTCGCCGGCGCCATGCCGATCCAGACCCTGAAGCAGCCGCGCGACTACCTCACCACCATCATGATGGTCGTCATGATCGTCTGCGCCGTCCTCGGCATCTTCGTCCTGGGCTTCCAGGGCAAGGCCACCATCACCGCCCCGGCATTCACCGGCTTCTCCACCAAGAGCGGCATGATGTTCCCGGTGCTCTTCGTCTCCGTCGCCTGCGGCGCCCTGTCCGGCTTCCACTCCCTGGTCTCCTCCGGCACCTCCTCTAAGCAGGTCTCCGACGAGCGCGACGCCGTCAAGGTCGGCTACGGCGCGATGGTCCTCGAGTCCTTCGTCGGCATCCTCGCCATCATCATCGCCGGCATCATGTTCTCCGACATGAACACCGCAGGCACCGGCGCCCTGAACGTCGTCGACGCCACCGGCAAGGCCGTCGCCAGCACCCCGTTCCAGATCTTCGCCGCCGGCATCGCTCGCGGTATGCAGTCCTTCGGCATCGACGGCACCGTCGCCACCGTCTTCATGACCATGAACGTCTCGGCCCTTGCCCTGACCTCGCTCGACGCCGTCGCCCGCATCGCCCGCACTTCTTTCTCCGAGTTCTTCGCCTCCACCAACGACGCCCTGGCCATCGAGTCCAAGGCCGGCGCGATGAAGGTCCTCGGCAACCCCTGGTTCGCCACCGTCGTCACCCTGGTCCCGGGCCTCGCCCTCACCTTCGGCGGCTACCTGGCCATCTGGCCGCTCTTCGGCGCCTCCAACCAGCTGCTCGGCGGCATGACCATGATCACCCTCGCCGTCTTCTGCAAGTGCACCGGCCGCAAGGGCGCCATGCTCTACGTGCCCGTCGCCTTCCTACTCGTGTGCACCTTCACCTCGCTCGTGCAGTCCATCTTCGGCTGCGTGAACGCGCTCGCCGCCGGCACCGCCGCGTCCGTGTTCAACTCCAGCCTGCAGCTCGTCTTTGCCGTGCTGCTCGTTGTCCTCGGCCTGATCGTCGCCGTGAACTGCCTGAAGGAGCTTTTCAGCGCCAAGGACGGCTCCATGCCCGATGAGGAGCCCGAGTGGACCGAGCTCGGCCGCAAGAACTGCGCCGCCGCTGCCGCCGACGCCAAGGTTGCCCCCGCGACCAGCACCCCGGCCGCCGAGTAAGCGCTTACCCTCCGGCTTTCCGCGCGACTTCTTGCCCGCGTTAAGTAGACGCCTCGTGCCATGCGACTCGGCACGAGGCGTTTTTTGCGCGAGGGGCTTCGGTGGGGGGTTGCGTCGGAATCGGGTAGCGTCAGCAAAACCTTTGGCCCGCCGCGCCGGAATCGGGGTGCGTTGGTAATCCCTGCCGCGGCTCTGCGCGGGAAAGAAGGACCATCGGTAATTGGACGCCCTACCTGCGCCGAAAACCCCGGTCGTCGGTACCGACGCTCCCGCATTTCCGCGCAGCCGGCGGTGCCGTTTACCGACGCTCCCAGTTTTTCGCGCGAGAAAACGCTGGAATTACCGACGCCCCCGGAGTCCCGCGCAAACCGTCGACCCCGCGCCGGCCCCCTTCTTTCCATGCGCTAAGTTACCTAAGGTTCCAACTCCGGCATCCCGCCGAACGCTAAGAAACGCTGGGCTGGGACCCTGTGAACAGGGGTACGTCCCCTGTTCACGCCTCCGCGATTTCCCGCGCATCGAGGCGAAGAAGGGCGCGGGCCTGCGCCTCATCGGGGTAGAAGGAGACGAGCAGTCTATGGAACCTCTTGTTGTGGGATGCCTCAGCGAGGTGCGTCAGCTCATGGGCGACGACATAGTCGAGGCAGGTCGGCGGGTAGGCGGCGAGGCGTGTGTTCACGCGGATGCGCCCGGTCGCGGGCGTGCACGAGCCCCATCGCGTCCGCATGTCGCGCAGTTGCCAGCCGGTCGCGTGAAGCCCGCTCGCTGCCTCCATGCGCGCGGCCACCGCTGGCAGCGCCCGGGCGATCTCGGAGCGGTAGAGCTCGGCCGCGCCGGTGCCCTCGGGAAGAAGGACGAGGCGACCCCATAAGGGTATCTTGCCGTCGCGCGGGGCGGCCGCCGCGCCCCTCATTGCGTCGGCGCGCTCGACGGCGGCGGCGAGCCATTCGGCATGGGCGTCCAGAAACGCCTGCGCCTCGGCTCGGCCCACGCGCCAAGGGACGCTCATGTGCGCGGTGCCGTCCGGGCGAACGCGCAGGTTGACGCGCCGGACCGCCTTGCGCTCCACGGCGACTTCGATGCTCGCCGCCTGCAACGTGTATGTGATAGGTTTTGCCATGGGCTCGATTCTAACAGGGACGAGCGCCCTTCTTTCCAACTCGGGCGGCCGCTAAGAAACCCCGACGTCTGGCGATTGCCGTCCCCAGACGTCGCCAATTCTTAACGCGGCGATCGCCGATTCGCCCAGACGTCGCTCATTCTTAATGCGATGCTGCCCGCGTTGCCCAGACGTCGCTCTTTCTTAGCGCCCGCCCGCCGGGAACCCCCTCGCGTTACATCTCGCGATAGTTCTCGCGCCCGTGCCCATCAATGGGTAAATACTGGAAATCGACGCAACACCTACGAAAGGCGCCCTACCGCATGCTCGAGCTCAGAAACATCAGCAAGAAGTACGTCTCGCAGTCCTTTACCCAAGTCGCGCTCGACGACGTGAGCCTGTCGTTTCGCGACAACGAGTTCGTCGCCGTCCTGGGCCCCTCGGGCTCGGGCAAGACGACCATGCTCAACGTCGTCGGCGGACTCGACCACTTCGACTCGGGTGACCTTCTGATTGACGGCATCTCGACGAAGGATTTCCGAGACCGCGACTGGGACGCCTACCGCAACAACCGCATCGGCTTCGTGTTCCAGAGCTACAACCTCATCCCGCACCAGACGATCCTCGAGAACGTCGAGCTCGCCCTCACGCTCACGGGCGTCGGCCGCGCCGAGCGCCGTCGCCGCGCCGTGGAGGCGCTCGGGCGCGTGGGCTTGGCACAACACGTTGACAAACGCCCGGCTCAGCTCTCCGGCGGCCAGATGCAGCGCGTCGCCATCGCGCGCGCCCTCATAAACGACCCGGAGATCGTTCTGGCCGACGAGCCCACGGGCGCCCTCGACTCCACGACGTCGGTGCAGGTCATGGACCTGCTCAAGGAGGTCGCGCAGGACCGCCTCGTCATCATGGTCACGCACAACCCCGAGCTCGCCCGCCGCTACGCCACGCGCATCGTCACGCTCGCCGACGGTCGCATCACCGACGACTCGGACTCCTTCGACGCTTCCGCCGCGCCGCGCCGGGACGCCAAGCCCGCGCGCCGCACCTCGATGAGCTTCCTCACGGCGCTCGGCCTCTCGGCGCGAAACCTCATGACCAAGAAGGGCCGCACGGCCATGACGGCCTTCGCGGGCTCGATCGGCATCATCGGCATCGCGGCGATCCTCGCGCTGTCCAACGGCGTGAACGAGTATATCGCCAAGGTCGAGGAGGACACGCTCTCGAGCTATCCCCTGACCATCGCCAAGCAGAGCTACGACATGAGCGAGATGCTCGACGGCCATGCGTCCGCAGCCGACGGCGACGCCTCGGGCTCTGGCGGCGCGGCGCCGGACGCTTCCGGCGCGGACGCGAAGATCCCCGTGGTCACCGCCCTGAAGGATATGTTCGCGAGCGTCAAGTCCAACGACATGCGCAGCTTCAAGGAGTTCCTCGACGCGGGCGGCGACGGCATCGAGGACGACGTGAACGCCATCCAGTACGACTACGGCGTCTCCCCGATCATCTACCGTGAGGCGGCCGACGGCGGCGACCCCGTCAAGCTCGTGCCCAACTCGATGACGCAGGCCATGAGCGGCGGCGCCTCGTCGGCGGCGACCGCGGGCACGATGATGACGGGCACCGAGGTGTTCAACGAGATGATCGACGACCAAGAGCTCCTGGACAGCCAGTACGACGTCGTCGCCGGTCGTTGGGCCAATGCCCCCGACGAGGCGGTGCTCGTGCTCTCGAGCCGCGGCACGGTGGGGGACTACACCCTCTACAGCATCGGCGCGCTCGACATCAACGAGCTGAACGACCTCGTCTCGAGTGCCATGAGCGCCGACGGCGAGGTCCAGGCGCCCGAGACCGACGCCGACTTCACCTACAGCGACGCGCTCTCCTGCACCTTCAAGGTCCTCTCGCCCTCCGACACCTACCGCAAAAACGACGAGACGGGCGGCTGGACCGACATGTCCGACGACGCCGAGTTCATGGCGAGCAAGGTCAAAGACGGCCTCGACCTGCGTATCGTCGGCGTCGTCAAGCCCAACGGCACCGGCAACTCCCAGGCCCTTTCGCCGGGCGTCGCCTACACTCACGGCCTGACGTGCGAGCTCATGGCGCGCGCCGCCGGCTCCCAGATCGTGCGGCAGCAGCTCGCCGACCCCGACACCGACGTCTTTACCGGCAAGTCGTTCGACGAGCTTCAAAAAGACGCAAAGAAGGGCTTCGACCTGCAGAGCATGTTCTCGGTGGACGAGGATGCCATGCGCTCGGCGTTCCGCTTCGACGCCTCCGCCCTCGCGGCGCTCCCGTCCGCGGGCAACATCGACATGGGCGGCCTCAACCTCTCCGGCATCGACGTGTCGGGCCTGGACATAGACCTCTCCGGCATCGGCGCCGACCTCGACTTCTCCGACATCCTCGCGAACGCGCCGGCTCCTGACTTCTCCGGCATCTTCGACGGGCTCGAGCTCACGCCCGACCAGATGCGGCAGGGCGCGGCGCTGGCCAAGCAGCTCCTCTCCGACTTCCTCTCATCCGACGAGTTCAAGGGCTTAGGCGAGGACGTCAAGGACGCCGGCAAGCTCGCCGCCGCCTTCAAGGCGTACCTCACGGAAAACCCCAAGGCGCAGGAGACCCTGAAGGCCTTGGGCGACCTCGGCGGAAACGCGTTTGTGGAGAGAATCCAGAAGGCCCTCTCCGACTACGTGAGCGGCAGCCTCGCCCCATACCTGCAGTCCGTTGTGGACGAGGTGACCAAGCGCGTGGGCGATGAGATCTCGGCTGCAGTCTCCGCGCAGGTCAAGGCCGGGTTGGCACAAGCATTTGACCAAGCCGCCACGCAGATGGGCGCTGCCATGGCCGATGCCGCGGCGCAGATGAGCGGCAGCCTCGCCTCGCTCCAGGACGCCTTCTCGGTCGACGGCGCCGCCTTCGCCTCCGCGATCCACTTCAACATGGACGCCTCCGACCTCTCCTCGCTCATGTCGAGCTACGCCAACGCGAGCAGGCTGACCTACGACAGCAACCTGTCGACCCTCGGCTACGCCGACGAGGCCGACCCGCAGTCCGTGAAGATCTACCCCAAGGACTTCGACGCCAAGGAGCGCGTGCTCGGCCACATCGACGCCTACAACGACCAGGCCAAGGCCGAAGGCGAGGATGAGCGCGCGATTGTCTACACCGACTACATGGGCGTGATCATGGGCTCGGTCACCGACATCGTGAACATGATCTCGATGGTGCTCATCGCCTTCGTGAGCATCAGCCTCGTCGTGAGCTCGATCATGATCGGCATCATCACCTACATCAGCGTCCTCGAGCGAAAGAAGGAGATCGGCATCCTGCGCGCCATCGGCGCCTCCAGGCGAAACGTCGCCAACGTCTTCAACGCAGAGACCTTCATCGAGGGCCTGATTTCGGGCGTGTTCGCCATCCTCGTCGTGGTGCTCGTGAGCCTGCCCGTGAACGACCTCGTGCTGAGGCTCAAGGGCGTGCCGAACATCATGAGCCTGCCGTGGGAGGCCGCGCTCGCGCTCATCTGCATCTCGGTGGCGCTCACCGTGGTCGCCGGCCTTCTCCCGGCAAGAAGCGCCAGCAAGAAGGACCCGGTGGAGGCGCTTCGCTCCGAGTAGGGGAGCCGACCTTATCGCCAGGAAACGTCCACGCCGCCCGAAGAGATTGGATAGGCGCGAATGAACAAGAACCGCACGCACTTTCGAAAGAAGGCCCTCTCGGCCGCGTTCGCGCTCGTCGTCTGCGCCGCAGCGGCGCTCACCGGCTGCGCGGAGCTGAGCCTCAGGTTATCGAGCGTCAAGGGCGAGCTCATCGGCAATTCCTTCGACGCTACGGTCTTCGACAACTTCGGCGGCGAGGTCGCGACCTTCCACGCAAAGAAGATGGGCGTCGAGGCGGCGAGCGTGGACGAGGACGGAAACGCCACGTCCTCTGTGCTCAAGATCACTGCCGACGGCAAGGATATCGAGCAGGTGGGAAATACGATGATCTTCGCCGAGACGGGCTTGGAGGAGGTCGAGGGCTACACACTGCCCCGTGATATCCAGACAACCGGCGGCACGGTCAACCTCGTCGACAGGGCCATCAACGACGTCAAGTCCAAGATCGGCAAGTCGCGCGTCGTCGTGGTCTCCTCGCAGCTCGGCGTGCCCATCGCCGTCTACCAGGGCAACAGCGTCGGCTACGAGATTCCCGAGGACCTGCCCAAGTTCACGAAGCTCACGATCGACGGCAAGGCGCTCTACATCCACCGCGCGAACTACCTCATCATCGACACCGACGCGCTGTAGCGTAAGGCTCTGCACCCTCATGTGGGGTTATCATGGAGGTCGGAGTGGCCGCAAGTAAATAAAACCTTGACCTGAGCTGCGATTATACGTAAGCTGGTCACGTAAATGATGCTTCAAACGTAGGAAGTGGGGTGGAACGTCTCGCCCCGCTTCCTTTCTGTATGTCAACCAAAAGGAGGTCACATGGCAAAGGCCGGCACCGACCAGCAGGTCCTCGAGGCACTCGAGGCGAAGGCCGCGGACCATGGCGTCGACATCGTCGCCGTCGAGGTAGTGGGCGCCACCAAGAACCCCTGCGTCCGCGTCTACATTGATCACGCCGACGAGGACGCCCCCACGATCAGCCTCGACGAGGTCGCGGCCGAGACGGGCTGGATCGGGGAGGTCCTCGACGAGCTCGACCCGCTCCCGAGCGCCTACACCCTCGAGGTCAGCTCGCCCGGTATGGCCCGCCCGCTGCGCCGTGAGCGCGACTTCGTCCGCTTCGCCGGCTCCTGCGTCCAGCTCTCCACCACCGCGACCGAGGGCCGCCGCAAGTTCACCGGTGCCCTTTTGGGCTGCGAGGACGGCAAGGTCTTGCTGGACTGCGACGGCGAGCAGGTCGCCATCGACCTCACCGAAATCAAGAAGTGCAACATCAAGCCCGATTTCTCCGCCGCGGGCAAGAAAAAGTAGGAAGGATTCACCCTTATGGCATCTGAGATGATGGAAGCCCTTGAGCTCCTCTGCCAGGAGAAGCACATCGACCAACTCTACCTGATCGACCGCCTCGAGCAGTCGCTCGCAAAGAGCTACGCCGACGTCCTGCACCTGCCCTTCGGCGCGCGCGTGACCATCGACCGCGCCACTGGCCGCGTCTACGTCTACGAGCTCGTCCCCAAGGGCGAGGAGGACCCCGAGACCGGCGACTACACCGAGTTCGACGAGGTCGACGTCACGCCTCCCGGAACCTCCCGCATCGCCGCGCAGCACGCCAAGACCGAGATCCGCGCCATCGTGCGCAACGCCGCCCGCCAGCAGATCTTCGAGGAGTTCTCGCAGCGCGTGGGCGACATCATCACCGGCACCGTGCTCCAGACCACGCCCGACTTCACGATCATCAAGATCCGCGAGGGCGTCGAGGCCGAGCTGCCCCACTTCGACCAGCGCCGCCACCCCGAGGAGCTCAACGAGCGCCCCGCCGGCGAGCGCTACATGCACAACCAGCGCCTGAAGGCCATCATCATCGGCGTCCGCGACCCCAACGCCGCCCAGCCGACCGTGCGCGGCGAGCGCCAGCGTCCCTCGATCGTCGTCTCCCGCACCCACCCGGACCTCATCCGCAGGCTCTTCGAGCTCGAGGTCCCCGAGGTCTACGACGGCATCGTCGAGGTCCGCTCCGTCGCCCGCGAGGCCGGTGTGCGCTCCAAGGTCGCCGTCTCGAGCAACGACGAGCACCTCGACCCGGTGGGCGCCTGCGTCGGCCCCAAGGGCAGCCGCGTGCGCACGGTCGTCTCTGAGCTTCGCGGCGAGCGCGTCGACGTCGTGCTTTGGAGCGACGACCCCGCCAAGTGCGTCGCGAGCGCGCTTTCCCCCGCCCGCGTGTCCCGCGTGATCATCGACCCCGAGGACAACTACGCCACGGTCATCGTCCCCGACGACCAGCTCTCGCTGGCCATCGGCAAGGAGGGCCAGAACGCCCGCCTGGCCGCCCGCCTCACCGGCATGCACATCGACATCAAGAGCGAGTCCATGGCCGCCGGCATCATGCGCGAGGTCCCCGCGGCCGTCGCCGAGGACTCCCTCATCGACGAGGAGGGCGCGCACCGTTGCGAGTACGTGGGCCCCAACGGCATCCAGTGCCGCAACATGGCCCGTCCCGGCTCCCGCTTCTGCGGCGTGCACGAGGACCTCGACGGCGTCGAGGTCTCCGACGACCCCGACTCCCTGATCTAGGCCACGGCCGACCAAGTTGTAATTCGCCCCGGGCGCTGCCCGTTTGTGTAGGAAGGTAGGTCACATGGCAAAGACCCGCGTACATGACCTCGCTAAGGAATACGGCATGTCGAGCAAGGAGATGCTCGAGCACCTCGCCGACATGAAGATTCCCGCCAAGTCCGCGTCCTCGACGCTCGAGGACGCCTACGTCTCCATCGTCCGAAAGAAGCTCAAGCCCATCCTGGAGGCTCGCGCCGCCGAGATCGAGGCCGAGAAGAAGGCCGCCGCCCAGAAGGCGGCCGAGGAGGCCCGAGCGGCCGCCGAGCAGGCCGAGAAGGAGCGCCTCGAGGCTGAGCGCCGCCGCGAGGCCGAGCGCGCCGAGGAGGAGCGCCGCCGCGCCGCCGAGGAGGCCGCCCGCAAGAAGGCCGAGGAGGAGCGCCTGGCCGCCGAGAAGGCCGCTGCCGAGGAGGCCGAGCGCAACCGCGTGAAGGACACCGCGCCCAAGGCGGCGCCCTCCTTCAGCAGCCTGCTCGACCAGATTGCCCAGCAGGAGAAGGTCCTGGCGCGGCAGGCTGAGGAGGCCGCGCAGGCCAAGGCCGCCGCCAAGGGCAACGGCCGCCGCAAGAAGGACGACGAGCGCTCCGGCTCCCGCGGCCCCAAGCGCGCCGCCGAGTCCCGCTCCGGCGAGTCCTCCGCCCCCGCCCGCGAGAACTCCTCCGACGCCGGCGCCGACACCGGCCGCCGCAAGGGCAAGAAGGGCCGTCGCGGCGAGGAGGGCGGCGAGGACCGCTACTCCCGCATGGCCCGCGAGGCCGAGGCCTACAACCGCTCCCGCGTCCTCGAGGAGGCCCGCGTGGCCGTCGAGGAGGCGTCGCGCGAGTCCACCGGCCGCCGCAAGAAGCGCAAGGAGCGCCGTCAGAAGCAGGCCGAGCAGGCCGCTGAGCAGCAGCGCATCGAGGAGGCCATCGCCAACGACCAGGACATCTCCCAGCTCGACACGGTGAAGGTCCCGCAGGGCTCCACGGTCGCCGAGCTCGCCGAGCTCCTGGGCGTCCCGGCAAACGACATCATCAAGCGCCTCTTCCTCCTGGGCACGCCGCTCACCCTTACCGAGTCCATGTCCGACGAGCTCATCGAGCTCGTGGCCGACGACCTCGGCCGCGACGTCAAGGTCATGACCAAGGAGGAGGAGAACTCCTTCACCTTCTTCGACGACCCCTCCGACCTCGTGCCGCGCGCGCCCGTGGTCACCGTCATGGGCCACGTCGACCACGGCAAGACATCCCTGCTCGACGCCATTCGCCACACCGGCGTGGCCGAGGGCGAGGCCGGCGGCATCACGCAGGCCATCGGCGCCTCCCAGGTCTTTATCGGCGGCCGCAAGATCACCTTCATCGACACCCCGGGCCACGCCACCTTCACGGCCATGCGCGCCCGTGGCGCCAAGGTGACCGACATCGTCATCCTGATCGTCGCCGCCGACGACGGCGTCATGCCCCAGACCATCGAGTCCATCAACCACGCGAAGGCCGCGGGCGTGCCCATCGTCGTCGCCGTGAACAAGATCGACAAGCCCGGCGCCAGCCCCGACAAGGTCCGCCAGGAGCTCACCGAGTACGGCATCGTCCCCGAGGAGTGGGGCGGCCAGAACATGTTCGTCAACATCTCCGCAAAGAAGAAGATCGGCATCGACGAGCTGCTCGAGACCGTCCTTCTCCAGGCCGACGTCCTCGAGCTCAAGGGCAACCCCGACACCTTCGCCTCCGGCAACGTCCTCGAGGCCAAGCTCGACAAGGGCCGCGGCTCCGTCGCGACCGTCCTCGTCACCCGCGGCACGCTCCACATCGGCGACGCCCTCGTGGCCGGCATGACCTACGGCCGCGTCCGCGCCATGCTCGACCCCAAGGGCCGCCCGGTCGAGGAGGCCGGCCCCTCCGACGCCGTCGAGATCTTGGGCCTTCAGTCCGTGCCGAACGCCGGCGACGAGTTCCGCGTGTTCCAGGACGACCGCGAGGCTCGCGACCTTGCCGACCAGCGCGCGCTCAAGGCCCGCATCGAGGAGCAGAACCGCGTCAAGCACGTGACGCTCGAGAACCTCTTTGCGACCATGGCCGACGCCGAGGTCAAGGAGCTCAACCTCATCATCAAGGCGGACGTCCAGGGCTCCATCGAGGCGCTCCAGGATTCGCTGGACAAGATGGACCAGTCCGAGGTCCGCATCAACACGATCCACGCCGCCGTCGGCGCCATCAACGAGACCGACGTCGTCCTGGCCGACGCCTCGAACGCCATCATCATCGGCTTCGGCGTGCGCCCGGACGCCAAGGCCCGCAACGCCGCCGAGCGCGACGGCGTCGAGATCCGCTGCTACGACGTCATCTACAAGTGCCTCGAGGACCTCGACGCTGCCCGCATCGGCATGCTCAAGCCCACCGAGGTCGAGGTCTCTACCGGCACCGCTACCGTCCTCGACACCTTCAAGGTGCCCAAGGTTGGCATCGCCGCCGGCGTCCGCGTGGAGGAGGGCGAGATCGCCAACACCGACTCCGTGCGCCTCGTGCGCGACGGCATCGTCGTCTACAACGGCAAGATCGCGTCCATGCGCCACTACAAGGACGAGGCCAAGAGCCTGCGCGCCGGCTCCGAGGGCGGCATCGGCCTCGAGAACTTCCAGGACATCAAGCCCGGCGACGTCATCGAGGGTTATCGCATCGACCAGGTCGCACGTACGGAGTAGCCATGAAGCAGAATCGCAACTCCCGCAAGGTCAACGAGCAGGCGCGCGAGAAGCTCGCCAACATCCTGCTCTTCGAGATCTCCGACCCCGACCTCGCGCTCGTGACCGTCACGGGCGTGGAGGTCTCGGTCGACAAGTCCTTCATGCGCGCCTTCTTCACCTGCGAGGCCGACCGCTACGAGGTGGTCGAGGCCGCCCTCGGGCGCGCCCGCGGCCGCATTCGCTCGCTGCTCGGCCGCAGCCTCGGCTGGCGCGTGACGCCGGAGCTCGATTTCCGCATCGACACCTCCACCGACGAGGCCGAGCGCATCGCCCGCGCCCTCGAGGTGGTGCCGCCCACCATCGGCGTCGAGAAGGACGAGTTCGGCTACCCCGTCGAGCCCGCCGACGAGGGCGGCCCCGACGAGGCCGAGGAAGAGTAAGAGAAGAAGGAAACAACCTTGATGCTCATCTCTAACATGGACGGCGAGACCGCTCAGTTCGATGCCCTCTCCGCCCTCATAGATGAGGCCAAAGACATCGCCGTCTGCGCGCACACGTCGCCAGACGGCGACGCCATCGGCTCCACCCTCGCGCTGGCCGAGATCATCGAGGCCGGCTGGGAGGGCAAGCGCGTGTGCGTGCTCTTGGCCGACGACGACGTCGTGCCGCGCACGTACAAGTTCCTCCCCGGCCAGGAGAGGCTCACCCACGTGGCGGACTACGATGTCGACCCCGACCTCTTCATCTGCGTTGACCTCTCCGACAAGACCCGCCTGAACGAGGCCCAGCGGGTGCTCGAGCGCTCCTCCAAGGTCGGCGTCCTCGATCATCACCCGAGCGGCGAGAAGTTCTGGGACGCCGGCGTCGTCCGCACGGGCGCCGCGGCCGCTGGCGTGATCGTGACCGAGTTCGCGATTCACCGCGGAGTCGACCTCACGCCCACGATGGCGCAGAACCTCATGTGCGCGGTCGTCACCGACACCGGGCGGTTCCAGTACCAGAACGCCGACGGCGAGGCATTCGAGGTCGCGAGCATGCTCGTGGACGCGGGCGCCTCTCCCTCCGAGATCGCCCTGCGCGTCTACCAGAGCGATCGGCTCGCCTACATCCACCTCTGCGCCGTGGTGATGTCGCGCATTACCACCTTTGAGCAGGGCAGGGTTTCCTACAGCTACGCTACGACTGCGGACTTTCGCGCCAACGAGGTTCCCGTCGCCGAGTGCGACGGCCTCGTCGACCTCGTCCGCTGCGTCGACGGCACGCAGGTGGCGCTCTTCCTCAAGGAGATCCCCGGCGGCAAGGTGCGCGGAAACCTGCGCTCCAAGTGCGGGCTCGACATCTCGGGCATCGCGCGCCGGCTGGGCGGCGGCGGCCACAGGGCCGCGGCCGGCTTTACCGTGGACGGCAGCGTCGACGAGGCGCTCTCCGCCGCGTTGCCGTTGCTCCACGCCCTCTTTGAGTCCGAGTCCTCCGTCGAGCACCCGGGGACGAATTGAGACGGGGTCCCAGCGCGGTGAACGCGCTTCTCGCCGTTAACAAACCTCTCGGCATGAGCAGCCACGACGTCGTCAACCGCGTTCGCCGCGCGGTGGGGGAGCGCCGCGTGGGGCATGCCGGCACGCTCGACCCCGCGGCCTCCGGCGTCCTCGTCGTCGGCATCGGCCAAGCGACCAAGCTTCTTGGCATGCTCACGCTCGACCACAAGTCCTACCGCGCCCGCATCGAGTTCGGCTCCCAGACCGACACCGACGACGCGGAAGGCGAGGTTATAAAAACAGCCGACGTCCCTGCCGAGCTTTGCGACCCTGCGTTCGCCGAGGCGACGCTGGCCGCGCTCGTGGGCGAGCACGACCAGGTGCCCCCGGCGTACTCCGCCGTGAGCGTGGGCGGAAAGCGCGCCTACGCGATCGCCCGCGCAGGAGACGAGGTCGAGCTCTCCTCCCGCCGCATCACCATCAACGAGGCGAGCCTCGTGCGCGTCGAGGGGGGCAACGTCTCGCGCCCCCTCGTCTGGGAAGCCGACTTCGACGTGAGCAAGGGCACCTATATCCGCAGCATCGCGCGCGACCTCGGGCTTTCCCTTCAGACCTGCGCCCATCTGTGCGGTCTTGTCCGCACGAGCGCGGGCGCGCTCACCCTGGCGGACTGCGTCGAGCTCGATGAGCTCGCGGAGCGCGGGGCAGAGCTCGTGACCGAGCGCATGCTCGACCCGGTTGCCGTCCTCGGCCTGCCTGCGCGCTCCGTTGACATCGCGGAGATCGTCGACATCTCCTGCGGGCGCAGGATTCCCATGGGCGTCGTGACGACGGCCGAGGGCTCCCGCGAGCCCAAGCCGTGCGAGAAGGTCGCCCTCGTCTGGGACGGCGCGCTCGCGGGAATCTGGGAGCGCCGCGGCACCGACCTCGTGTGCTCCGTGAACTTCCCCCAGGCCATCGAGGGGGTTCGCTGATGCTTACAGACGAGCTCTTCTCGCTGTGCCCTGAAGCTCCGCTCGCCCCCTCGAGGGCGGCGGAGCTCGTTCGCTCGTTCCCCGGCCTTGCCCCCGCCCCCGTGCCCGTGCGAACGTTCGCCTGCGCGAGCGGCGCCGCTGCGGGCGCCGTGTTCGGCGCTGACGTGCGCGCGGGCGCTCCCTGCGTGTGCGCCATCGGGGCATTCGACGGTTTCCACCTCGGCCACCAGGGCCTTCTTGCTCGCGCCGTCGCGGAAGCGTCGTCGCGCGGCGCGTCCTGCGTCGCCGTCACGTTCTCTCCCGACCCGGCGGCCGTCGTCGGCGCAGGCGAGAAGGGCAACCGCCTGCTCGACGTCGCCGGCCGCGTGGACCTTCTTTTGGCGTGCGGCGCCGACTCGGTCGTCGTGTTCGACTTCACGTCCGGCTTCGCGGCGCTCACCTATGGGCAGTTCATCGACGCGCTTTGCGAGCTTTTGCGCCTCGAGCGCGTCGTGGTGGGCTCGGACTTCCGCCTTGGGTCCCGCGGGGCGGGGGACGTCAGCGCACTTTCCGAGCTCGGGGCACGCCGCGGCTTTTCCGTCGTCGGCGTCGACCTGCTCGACGAGGGCGGGGAGCACGTGAGCGCCACGCGCATCCGCGGCCTTGTTCGCGCCGGACGGGTCGAGGCCGCCTCCGGCCTCATGGGCCGCCCGCTCGCCATGGCCGGCGGCGTGGCCCACGGCAGGGGAGAGGGCACCTCGTTCGGTTTCCCGACGGCCAACATCGTCGGCGACGCCGCGTGCTGCATCCCCGAGCAGGGCGTCTACGCCGGGCTCGTCACGCCGCTCGCGGGATCGCCGCGGGCATCTTTTCCCGCGGCGATCAACGTCGGGATGCCGCCGACATTCGCGGGCGGGCGAGCGGTCGGGGGCGCCTTCATGGAGGCGAACCTCATCGGCTTTTCCGGCGACCTCTACGGCGCCGACGTCGCCGTCACGTTTTTGCGATGGCTTCGCGACTCGAGGCCCTTCTCTTCTTTGGAGGAGCTCGAGCGCACGGTCCTGGGCAACATAGACTGGGTCGCACGCACCTTCGGCGACCAGGGGATTTATCTGTAGATGCGGTAAAGGAGGGAGGGCACGCCATGATCACCGACGAGGACAAGGAGAAAGTCCGCCAGGCCACCGACTTCGTGCAGCTCGTGGCCGAGACGGTCGAGCTGCGCCAGCGCGGCCAGGAGTTCTGGGGCTGCTGCCCCTTCCATGGCGAGAAGAGCCCTTCTTTCAAGGTCAACCCGAACACGGGGCTTTGGCACTGCTTCGGCTGCGGCGAGGGCGGCGACGTCTTCAGCTACGTGCAGAAGCGCGAGAACCTCGACTTCCCCGACGCCATCCGCTTCCTCGCCGACCGGGCGGGCATCGAGCTGTCCGAGGAGCGCGGCGGCCGCCGCGGCCCCAGGCGAAACCGCCTCATCGACTGCCTCGCCGAGGCGCAGTCCTTCTACGCGACCATGCTCATGCGCGGCCGCGGAGAAGGGCCCGACGCCGCCCGCGCCTATTTCGGGTCGCGCGGCTTCGGCGGGGACGTGTGCCGCCGCTGGGGGTTGGGCTACGCCCCGGGCCGCGGCGCGCTCGTGTCCGATCTGCGCTCATGCGGCTTCTCGGCATCCGAGATGATCGCCGCCGACCTCGCGCTCGATCGCGGGGGCAGGCCCGTCGACCGCTTCTTCGACCGCGTGATGTTTCCCATCAACGACGAGCAGGGGCGTCCCATCGCCTTCGGCGGCCGCGTCATCGGCCCAAAGAAGGACACCGCCAAGTACGTGAACACGCGCGACACCGCCGTGTTCAACAAGGGCAAGCACCTGTTTGCCTACGACCGCGCCAAGGAGACGATGGCCGCCACCGGCGAGGCCATCGTCTGCGAGGGCTACACCGACGTCATCAGTATGCACGAGAACGGATTCACGAACGCCGTGGCCGCCCTCGGGACCGCCTTCAGGCTCGACCACATCAAGCTGATGGAGCGCCAGCGCGTGAACCGCATCATCTGCATGTTCGACGGCGACGCTGCAGGCCAGCGCGCGGCGGAGCGCGCGGTGCAGTTCATCGACAAGACGACGGCGGAGCTGCGCTGCGTGGTTCTGCCCGACAACCAGGACCCGATGGAGTTCCTCTCGGCGCACCCCGCCGATGAGCTGCGCCCCCTGCTCGACGCGGCGCGCCCCCTCATGGACTTCGTCTTCGAGAAGCGCCTTGCGGGCGTCGATTTGGGGAACCCCGGCGCGCGCGTCGCGGCGCTGGAGTCCATGGCAAAGGTCCTGGCCCCGCTGAAGAAGTCCGTCGTCATGCCCGAGTACGCGGCGCGGCTGGCCGACGCGCTCAAGATGGAGGTCGACGACGTCAAGCTCGCTATCCGCGAGGCGCCCGTGCCGCGCGACGACGAGCCCGCCGGGCGCGGCCGGGCGAAGTCGCCCGCGGCGGGGTTCGGGCAGCCGTCCCGCCCGCAGCGATACCAGCAGCGCGCTCAGGCGCCTCAAGCGGCCCGGGACCTCGCTCCCGCGTCCGAGGACGCCTTCGATTACGTGCCGGCGGAAGCCTACGGCGACGTGGCGGACGGCTGCGGCGACGGGGGCGTCTACGGCGGGGCGCCCGATTACGGGTACTCCGCGGAAGAGCCGGGCTTCTTGCCCGCTGCGGCGCCGGCCGCGCAGCCGCGCTACCGCCTCTCGGAGGAGGAACGGATGCAGCTTTCCTGCGAGCAGGAGCTGCTGTGCGCGATGGCCTCGGAGCCCGACGCAGTCAGGCGCTTCGCCGACCGGCTCGCCGAGGTGTCGTGGGCAGACTCTCGTCACGAGGCGATGGCCTGGGCGATGCTCTCCACGCCCGCGGGCAGCGCTCCTGCCGACGTCGTCACGGCCGCGACCGCCGCGTGCGCCTCGGCCCCCCAGGTGCTCTCCGCCGGCCGGGTGATGGGCGAGGAGGGGATGGCCGACGAGCAGAAGCTCGAGCTCATCGTGAACACGCTAGACTGGCTCTCCTGCCAGCGACAGGTCCGATCGATCCGGGGCAAGCTCCGCTCTGTCCCGGATGCGGCGGGCGACGAGGCGCAAAGCCTCTATTCAGAGGCCGCGCGCCTGCAAAAAAAGGCGAACGAACTGCGAAATTGCCTTTCTTCCCAAAATTAACCTTGATTTTTGGGTAATATAAGAAAGTTCATGCGTCGAAGGGATATACGTGGCAGCCAAGAAGACCAAAGACGAGGTCAAGCTTTCCGACGAGCTCGAGAAGGTCGTTGAGGACCTTGTCGGAGATGCCAAGGACGGAAGCGTGAGCGAGGACGATGTCCAGCTCGCCCTGCAGGAGATCGATGTCGACGGCGACGAGCTCGACGACGTCTACGAGTGCATCCGCTCCAAGGGGATCGAGATCGTCGAGACCGAGGCGGAGGCCACGAGCGGATCATATTCCGGATCCGGAGACTCGGATTCCGACTCCGACGACGACTTCGACGATGAAGACGACGATGACGACGAAGATGGCGACGACGACTTTGACGACGAAGAGCGTGACGTCGAGGCCGTCAACGAGGCCAAGGCCGTCAAGGAGGCCCTGCGCTCCGTCCCCAAGGCCAAGGCTTCCAAGCCCAAGCGCTCCAGCCGCGCCCGCGCGCGCCGCGTCGACACCTCCACCGTCATGCTCACCGGCGACCCGGTCCGCATGTACCTGAAGGAGATCGGCAAGGTCGACCTCCTCACCGCCTCCGAAGAGGTCAACCTCGCCATGAAGATCGAGGCCGGCGCCGAGGCCACCGAGAAGCTCGAGGCCGCTGAGAACGGCGAGGTCGAGCTCACCCGCGCCGAGCAGCGCCGCCTCATGCGCATCGAGGCCGTCGGCCTTGACGCCAAGCAGCAGCTGATCAGCGCCAACCTGCGACTGGTCGTCTCCATTGCCAAGCGCTACGTTGGCCGCGGCATGCTGTTCCTCGACCTCATCCAGGAGGGCAACCTCGGCCTTATCCGCGCGGTCGAGAAGTTCGACTACACCAAGGGCTTCAAGTTCTCGACCTACGCCACCTGGTGGATTCGCCAGGCCATCACCCGTGCCATCGCCGACCAGGCCCGCACCATCCGCATCCCGGTGCACATGGTCGAGACCATCAACAAGCTTATCCGCGTGCAGCGCCAGCTGCTCCAGGACCTCGGTCGCGACCCGACCCCCGAGGAGATCGGCGCCGAGATGGGCATGAGCCCCGACCGCGTCCGAGAGATTCAGAAGATCTCGCAGGAGCCCGTCAGCCTCGAGACCCCGATCGGCGAGGAGGAGGACTCCCAGCTCGGCGACTTCATCGAGGACTCCACCGCCGTCGCGCCTCCCGAGGCCGCTTCCGACTCGATGCTGCGCGAGCAGCTCGACCAGGTGCTCGATTCCCTCGCCGACCGTGAGCGCAAGGTAATCAAGTTCCGCTTCGGCCTGGAGGACGGCCACCCGCGCACCCTCGAGGAGGTCGGCCGCGAGTTCGGCGTCACGCGCGAGCGCATCCGCCAGATCGAGTCCAAGACGCTTGCAAAACTGCGTCACCCGAGCCGCTCCGGGCGCCTCAAGGACTACATGGAAGACTAACTTGTGGGCCCCGTGAGCTGCGGGGCCCTTCTTCTTTGGGGGGTTAACGTCTATGAAGAACTTGAACCGCAGGGAATTCCTGATGCTTGCCGCGACGGCGGTCTCAGCCGCGGCGATGCCCGGTTGCGGAGGCGCGGCCGGGGCGGGCGGCTCCTCTGACGCAGACGAGGTGCGCGCGTCGCTCGATGGGCTTTTGTCCGAGCTCAAGGCCGCGCAGGGAGAGGCCTACGACGTCGCCATCGCAAAGATGGAGGAGCTCTGCGCAGACAAGCTCGATGAGATGGGCATCACGGCGGATGAGCTCGCTACCGAGTACCTGCAGAAGTTCGACTATGAGGTCGAAGACGTCCAGGTCACCGGGTCAAGCGCCCAGGCCAAGGTAAAGCTCTCGGCTCGCTCGGTCACGCAGGTGATCAAAGACACCGCCGCCAAAGGCGATCCCCTGCACTTCAAGCGCGACGACCTGCTCGAGACGCTGCGCGACGCCCCCGTGCAGGACACCGAGGCCACCGTGTATGTGTCGAAGGCCGCGGATGGCGGTTGGGACGCCAAGGACGGGCTCACGCTCGCGCTTGTCAAGCTTTGTTTCTAGAAGGCCGCGCCATCGCGCCGGCCTGAACCCGCGACCTTGTGAGGAGCGCTTCCGTGCAAAAGAGACTCATGGCACTTCTTTCCGCCGTTCTCGTGGCTTTCTGCGCTGTCTTCGCGGCAGGCTGCGGCGCAGAAAGCCCCGACGAGCCGCGCGCGGCCGTGGAGGCCGTCCTCGCGCGCGTGTGGGCGTCGAGCGACGCTCGCGCCTTGATCGGGGAGGAAGCGGTCTCGAACTTGCAGCGGATCGGGGTTTCGCCCGAGTCCTTCATGGGCACGTATCTCGACGGCGCGAGCTACGAGGTGGGCGACGTCTCGGTCGACGGGGATACCGCCTCGGCTCATGTCGTCGTGAGGGGTCGGTCCATGGGCGACGTGGAGGCCGCCTTGATGGACGCCTACACCGCCAAGGCGCTCGAGGACGGCGGGCACTCCGAGGAATCGGGCCTCTACCTCATCGCGGGATCGCAGCTGCTCGACTGCGTGAGGTCGTCCGCGATCATGGACCGCTCCTGCGAGGTCTCTCTTCAAAAGGCTGACGGCGCCTGGAGACTGACCGATGAGGGGTCTGCCGCCTTGACCTCTATTTTGTTGGGTCGCTGACCTGCGGTTCTTTCAAAATCCCAATTTTTTTGAAATTCTGGGTTGCATGCTCCGCAGTTTCCTGTATAGTTCTTTCTTGCGCGAAGGCAGCGCAAAACATATTCCCCGGTGGCGCAGTGGTAGCGCAGCTGACTGTTAATCAGCGTGTCGCAGGTTCGAATCCTGCCCGGGGAGCCAGAACTTTCAACCCGGCCATTGGCCGGGTTTTTCTTTTCGGTTTTTGGGTCATGCGCGCCCTTCTCACCACCGTCTTTGCCACAGCCACCGCCTGGGCGTCTGGCTTTTACGTGGCCCCGGTGACGCTGTGATACGATTTCCCAGTACTCTCGTAACCGTACCCCCAGCGATTCCCGGGAGGAATCTTGGCAGACACCGTATCCGCTTCCAATGCCAAGGCCCTGAAGCGCGCCCACATCAAGGGCCGTTACTCCAAGGACCTCTTTATCCTGCAGCAGCTTGTGGGCAAGGACTTCAAGCTGCGCTATCGCCGCAGCGTCCTCGGCGTCATCTGGAGCGTTTTAAACCCGCTTCTGATGATGGTCATCATGAGCTTCGTCTTCTCGTACTTCCTCAAGAGCGGCGATATCCAGAACTACCCGCTCTACCTCATCGTGGGAAACATTACCTTCATGCTCATGAGCGACGCGACGAACGGCGGCCTGAACTCCATCATCGGCGCCGCGTCCCTGCTCAAGAAGGTCAAGATCGACCGTTGGGTCTTCCCGGTCCAGAAGGTCTTCTCGGCTGCCGTCAACTTCGTCTTCAGCCTCATCGCCGTCGCCATCGTCATGCTCTTCTTCCGGATCGTGCCCACCGTCCACTTGCTCTGGATGTTCGTGGCCCTTCTTCTGCTCATGGTCTTTTGCATCGGCATCAGCATGCTCATCGGTGCGCTCGCGGTTTTCTTCCGCGACATGATCCACCTGTGGAGCGTCCTTCTTACCGCATGGACCTACCTCACCCCGATCTTCTGGAGCCTGAAGCTTCTTACCGACAACCCCCAGACCCCCGCGTTCGTCATCGCGGTGGTCAAGCTCAACCCGATGTTCAACTACATCGAGATCATGCGCAGCGCGATTGTCTATCAGTCCACCCCCTCGCACATGTGCCTGCTGCTCGCCCTCGTCTGGGCCGTGGTCGCCCTCGTGGCCGGCGTCGCGGTCTTCAAGAAGACCGAGCACAAGTTCATCCTCTATATCTAGGAAACGAGTCGAACCATGGCATACGTCTCTTTGCCCGCCACTCCCGACGAGGAGTACTCCATCGAGGTCGAGGACGTCTCGATGATCTTCAACATGGCCTCAGAGGTGCTCAACAACCTCAAGGAGTACTTCATCAAGGCCATGAGGCATGAGCTGTTCTTCAAGGAGTTCCGCGCCCTCAACCACATCTCGTTCAAGGTAAAGAAGGGTGAGGTCGTCGGCCTTGTGGGCACGAACGGCTCCGGCAAGTCGACCATGCTCAAGTGCATCGCCGGCGTGCTCGAGCCCTCTGAGGGAACCATCACCGTCCGTGGCAACATCGCGCCTTTGATCGAGCTCGGCGCCGGCTTCGACCCCGAGCTCACCGCGCTCGAGAACATCTACCTCAACGGCGCGCTGCTCGGCTACTCGCACGACTTCATCGATGAGCACCTGCAGGACATCATCGACTTCGCCGAGCTCCAGGACTTCATGGAGATGCCGCTCAAGAACTACTCGAGCGGTATGGTTGCCCGCATCGCCTTCGCCATCGCCACCGTCACCGAGCCCGACCTGCTCATCGTCGACGAGACGCTCTCGGTCGGCGACGTCTTCTTCCAGGAGAAGTGCCTGAACAAGATTCGCTCCTTCATCGACTCCGGAAGGGTCACGGTTCTCTTCGTGAGCCACTCCATGGATCAGGTCGCCCACATCTGCAGCCGCTGCGTGTGGATCGAGAAGGGCCAGCAGCGCATGGACGGCCCCACGGCCGAGGTCCTCGAGGCCTACGAGAACCAGTTCAAGTAGCCCCGCGGCCGACCTCGCCGGACCGTGAGGTCCTCAGAGCGCCTAACTCCCACACGGCGGACGCATTTCGGCTGTTTTCGGCTCAAATGCGTCCGCCGTGTGGGAGTTAGGCGTTTTTGAGGGTGTTCTTTTTGGCGGGTTAGGCCGCCTCGGCGGAGGCGAGCTCGGGGTTGTGGATGGCGAACGCCATCTCGGCGAGGTGAACGCCGCGCGTCAGGAACTCGTGGGTCCTGCAGGGGCAGTCGTTCTGGCGGCCGAGCTTGGCGATGTATCCGTTGATGTAGTCGACCTCGGTCTCGCGGCCCTTGGTGAGGTCTTGGTACATCGAGGGGTAGTGCAGCGGGTTCGCCACGCGCGAGACGTACTCGACGTCGTGGAGTTCGTGCTGGCGGTCCTGGACGAGCTCGACGCCGGCGCGCTCGCAGGCGTCGTAGGCCTCGTCGATGAGCTGCTTGGCCATGTCGAGGGCGCCGGGGTACTCGATGAACTGGCCCATCTGGATCTGGTACATGGTGCAGAGCGTGTTCACGACGGAGTTGAAGATGACCTTCGCCATGCAGGTGCCCTTGAGGTCGTTGCCGTAGGAGGGGTTGAAGTTCGCGGCCTTGAAGTCGTCGAACATCTGCTGCTCGACGAGGGTCTTCTCGCCGGTCATCGAGACCAGGCGCATGGCGCCGGCACCCGGCTTGCCGATGAAGTCGACGTCGGCGGGGTCGTTCATCACCGTCGCGACCATGGCGGTGCCGCCGTAGATGTTCTCGTCCTTGAAGTACTTCTGGAGCTTCTCGAAGTGGCCCCAGCCGTTCATGGCGCTAAAGACCACCTGATGGTCCTTGAAGAGACCCGCCTTCGCGCATCGCTCGAGCACGTCTGCGAGCTGCATCTGCTTGACCATGACAATCCAGACGTCGGGGTCTCCCTGGTACTGCTCGGGGGTGCAGACGCTGACGGGGACCACGTGACGGTTCTCGTGGTCGCGGCTCACCGTGACGCCGCCTCGCGCCTGCGCCGCGTCGACGTTGGGCTGCCAGCAGTCGACGAAGTCGACCTTCTTGCCCGCGAGCTCCTGCAGAAGGACGCCGTAGCGGTATCCCATTGCCCCTGCCCCGAGGATCGCGTAGTGGAGCTCGTTGTCTGTGCTTGTCATGCCTGATGCGCTTCCTTTCCTGCCGGCTTTGCCGGCGCCTGTGCGAAATCGCTGCAAAAAAGCGAGGGCCGCTTGGATTGCTCCATAGCGGCCCTCGCTGATCAGCCGCCCGTTATCGACGGGCTGGCTGTGTATGCCAACCCGTTCTAGATAATCAGAATGCTGATAATCGAAGCGGTGAACATGTTTGAGATGCGACCTTTCGCGCGGGCGGTGCCTTACGGCCGCCCTTGGTGTGTGGACAACGGCAAGTCTGAACTCAGCCCGGCTCGGCGCAACTCGTTGTTACAAACCCGAAATCCGTGCGGGCGGCGTGCCCGTGTGCCTCGACTGTTGGGTTACCATCCGACACATTGTTTCTAGAAATGAATGGGAGCGCACATGACGTTTGAGAAGATTGGGCTGACCGACATCGAGCTCGCGCCGTTCACGGCATTCGACAAGGGCTGGGGCCTCGTCACCGCAGGAGATGCCAAGAAGTACAACACGATGACCGTGAGCTGGGGCGGGCTCGGGACGCTGTGGAACAAGCCCGTCGCGACCATCTACATCCGCCCGCAGCGCTACACCAAGCAGTTCGTCGACGCGAACGAGCGGTTCACGGTCTCGCTGTTCGATGGCGATCATAAGCGTGAGCTCGGGGTCCTCGGCACAAAGAGCGGCCGAGACGGGAATAAGGTCGCCGAGGTCGGATTCACTTCCGTCGAGCTCGCCGGTCAGGTCGCCTTCGAGGAGGCGAGCCTTGTGCTCGTGTGCCGCAAGCTCTACGCAGACGAGATCCGGCCCGATAAGTTCATCGACGCGTCCTGCGACGAGCGCTGCTACCCGGGGCACGACTACCACACGTTCTACATCGCCGAGGTCGAGCAGGCATATATCCGCGGGTAGCGCGAGGCCTTCAAGCGGGCGCGATTGGCTCCGGCGATTTGCGGACCGGGGGATGATTCCTGCGGGCGGGTCTGTGTCTCACGTTAAGAGCAAGCCGGGGTGCTGCTCTTTGCGCACTTTCGCGCTTCGGGCTACGCAGACGCTTTCACTCGACGCACTTTCAGGTCTCGGGCTACGTTCCTAAGGAGGATTAGCGCTCTTTGGGCCTAGCGAATTGATAAAACCCAGCTTGCGAATGGCAGTAAAAGCCCATGCCTTCAATTGCTCGTAGCCCAAGGGGGCAAAGTGCGTTTGTTTTTGCCTAATTCGTAGCCCGATGTCGCAAAGTGCGGGTCTGTATTTGTGGGATCCATCGGTCTCCTCTTCTTCCGCGTCCGTCGCGTCACACCATCCACACCGCTCGCCGCGTCTTGCTTGAACCTGCCGCCACGCAGGCGTACACTCAACCAGAACCTTTAAGCGCGGCCCGAGAGACCAGCAAGGTGAGATGCTCCCTCAACTTGAGGGACACCCATACGCATGCTGGATGTCCTGTGCCGCGATTCAACGGTCAGGGCATCTTTTTTGTCGAAGGGAGTCCCATGGAAGAGGCCAAGCTCAAGGCCCAGATCATGGACGAGCAGGCGATGGGCCGAGCCCTCACCCGTATCGCCCACGAGGTCATCGAGCGCAACGAGGGAGCCGAGGGAATCGGCATCGTCGGCATCGTGAGCAGGGGAGCGGTCATCGCCCCGATGCTGGCGGACGAGATCGAGAAGATCGAGGGCATTCGCCCGCCGGTGGGCACGCTGGACATCAGCTTCTACCGCGACGATGTCAGCCGCGCGATCGCCCCGGTCCTGCACAGCACCAACATCCCGTTCAACGTCGATGAGCGCGACATCATCCTCGTGGACGACGTCCTGTACACGGGCCGCACCATCCGCTCCGCCCTCGACGCGCTGATCGACTATGGCCGCCCCAAGACGGTCCAGCTCGCCGTGATGGTCGACCGCGGCCACCGCGAGCTCCCCATCCGCGCCGACTACGTCGGCAAGAACGTCCCGTCCTCTCGCGACGAGGACGTTCGCGTCAACATCAAGCCCAGCGACGACACCACTTCCGTCGAGATCTGGACCAAGCCGAGCAAGCACAACGGAGGTGCGCAGTAATGCTCTCAGTCAAGCACCTGATCGACACCACGAGCCTCACCGAGGACGACATCTATCAGATCCTCGATACCGCTCGCGCGTTCGAGGACGTCAACAACCGCGCCATCAAGAAGGTCCCCGCCCTTCGTGGCCGCACGATCGTGAACCTCTTCCTGGAGCCCTCGACCCGCACGAAGTCTTCCTTCGAGCTCGCCGAGAAGCGCCTTTCGGCGGATTCCCTCTCCATGGGCGGCGCCACCTCCTCGGTGGTCAAGGGCGAGTCGCTCGCCGACACCATCCAGACGATCGACGCCATGAACGTCGACATGTTCGTTTGCCGCGCCAAGCTCGCCGGCACCCCGCAGAAGATCACCGAGCACACCGACGCTATCGTGATCAACGCCGGCGACGGCAAGCACCAGCACCCGACGCAGGCCATGCTCGATCTCTACACCATCCGCAAGCAGTTCGGCCACCTCGACGGCCTCAAGGTCGCCATCGTCGGCGACCTGTCGCACAGCCGCGTGTGCGGCTCGCTCGTGCCCGCGCTGAGGACCGTCGGCGCCGACGTTACCCTCGTCGGCCCCCCGACCTTCCAGGTCGACGACCCCGACTACTTCGGCGTGCCGCAGACGGCCGACTTCGACTCCGTGATCCCCGAGATGGACGTCGTCTACATGCTGCGCGTCCAGCTCGAGCGCATGGAGGGCGCCTCCATCCCGTCCCGCCGCGAGTACAACCGCCTGTGGGGCCTCGACATGAGCCGCGTCGACAAGATGAAGCCCGAGGCCATCATCTGCCACCCCGGCCCGATGAACCGCGGCATGGAGATCAACGCGGACGTCGCCGACTGCGCCCGCTCTAGGATTCTGACCCAGGTCAACGCCGGCGTGCTCACCCGCATGGCCGAGATGTACCTGCTGCTGGGAGGAGAGAACAATGGCATTTCTGCTTAAGGGCGCCCACGTCGTCGACCCGCAGGTGGGGCTCGACGGCTTCCGCGACGTTTTGATCGATGACGGCAAGATCGCCGCCGTCTCCGAGGCCCTCGAGGCCCCGGCCGGCGCCGAGGTCATCGACGCCCACGACAAGTACCTCGTCCCCGGCCTCGTGGACATGCACGTCCACTTCCGCGATCCCGGCTTCGAGTACAAGGAGACCATCGAGACCGGCTCTGCGGCCGCGGTCCACGGCGGCTTCACCGACGTGGCAACCATGCCCAATACCGACCCCGTTACCGACACCGGCGCCGAGGTACGCTACCAGATTGACCGCGCCCACGCCGCCGGCCTGTGCCACGTGCGCCCCATCGGCGCCATGACGCGTGGCGAGAAGGGCGAGTCCTTGGCCGAGATCGGCGACATGGTCATCGAGGGCGCGAGCGCCTTCTCCGACGACGGCCACGGCGTCCAGTCCGCCGGCATGATGCGCACCTGTATGGAGTACATTGCCCAGTTCGACCGCGTCGCGCTCGCCCACTGCGAGATCGAGTCGCTCTCGGGCCACGGCGTCATCAACGAGGGCCGCGCCTCCACGCGCCTCGGTATGTTCGGCTGGCCGGCGCTGGCCGAGGAGCTCGAGATCTACCGCGACATCGAGCTCGTCCGCCTCACCAACTGCCCGCTGCACATCTGCCACATCTCCACGCGCAAGGGTCTCGACCTCGTCCGCGCCGCAAAGGCCGACGGCCTGCCCGTCACATGCGAGGTCACGCCGCACCACCTGTTCCTGTGCGAGGACGACATCACCAACACCTACGACACGAACCTCAAGATGAACCCGCCGCTGCGCACGGCCGATGACGCCGCCGCGCTTCGTGAGGGCGTCCTCGACGGCTCCATCGACTGCATCGTCACCGACCACGCGCCGCACGCCCCGCACGAGAAGGACTGCGAGTGGGAGATCAGCTTCTTCGGCATCGTGGGCCTCGAGACCTCGCTTCCGCTCATGCTGCAGAACCTCGTCGACACCGGCAAGATGAGCTGGTCGCGCCTCGTCGAGGTCATGGCCGTTAACCCGCGCCGCCTGCTGCGCCTCGAGCCGGTGAGCATCGCCGAGGGCTCCGCCGCAGACCTCACCCTCATCGACCCCAAGAAGTCCGTTGAGATCACGCCCGAGTACCTCAAGAGCCGCTCCAAGAACTCCGCTTGGCTCGGCCAGACCCTCACGGGCGTCGCGACCGACGTCTGGGCCGGTGGCCGCCGCGTGCTTACCGATGGCGTCGTCACGCCCCAGCACTAGGGGACGCAGATGACCCTCATGTCCAGGGTGCGCGAGCACACCTATACAGTGGTCGAGAACGAGGCGGTCGGCGACGGCATCTGGCGCATGGTCTTTCGCGCACCAAAGCTCGCCGGCTCCCTTGAGCCCGGTCAGTTCATGAACTTCCGCGTTCCCGGCGCCAAACAGATTCTGCGCGTGCCCCTCTCGTTCGCCTCCGCGGACGTCGAGTCCGGCACCGTCGAGATCGTCTACGCGGTCGTCGGCGATGCCACCCGCGTCCTCACCAAGATGGCGGCAGGCGAGTCCTCCTCCGTCCTGGGCCCCTCCGGAAACGGATGGGCCGTCCGCGAGGGCCAGGGCCGCTCGGTCGTCGTCGGCGGCGGCGTGGGCGCCCCTCCGGCCGTCGCCGCGGCGGGGCTTCTTGCAAAGAAGGGCGTCGCCTTCGACGGCGTGCTCGGCGCGCAGACCGCCTCCAAGCTCTGGGGCGTCGACCGCCTCGCCGAGCTCGGCGCAGGTCAGGCGCTCGCCACGACCGACGACGGGTCCTTCGGCATCAAGGGCTTTACCACCGACGCCCTGCGCGAGCTGCTTTCGCAGGGAGACTACGACACGGTCTACACCTGCGGCCCGCAGGTCATGATGCGAGGCGTCGCCGCGATCTGCCGCGAGTCGGGTATCAAGTGCCAGGTTTCCATGGAGCGCATGATGTCGTGCGGTTTCGGCGCGTGCAACACCTGCAACGTGCTCATGGCCGACGGCACCTACAAGTCGTGCTGCATGAACGGTCCCGTCTTCGACGCCGAGGAGGTGGCGTGGTAATGGAGGAGAGCTCCGTGAACATGGCCGTCGACCTCGGCGGCGTGAAGATGCAAAACCCTGTCAACACCGCGTCGGGCACCTTCGGCTTCGGCTGGCAGTTCGAGGGCTTCTTCGACGTGTCGCGCCTCGGCGCTATCACGACGAAGGGATGCTCCGCCGAGCCTTGGCTCGGCAACCCCGAGCCCCGCATGTGCGAGGTCCCCTCCGGCATGATGAACACCGTCGGCCTCGCCAACCCCGGCGTCGCAGGCATGCTCGGCGCCTGCGGCGACTATCTCCGCGAGCTCGAGGGCCGCGGCTGCCGCGTGATCTTGCAGGCGGCCGGCCACTCCCACGAGGAGTACATCGCCGCCGTCGAGAAGATCGAGGAGCTCGCGCCGTGGTGCTCCGGCATCGAGCTCAACATCTCCTGCCCCAACATCGCGCGCGGAGGCGCCCTTGTGGGCGGCACCCCGGAGTCCGCCTCCGAGGTCGTCGAAGCGGTTCGCGACCGCGTGCATAGGCCCCTCTTGGTAAAGATGGCCCCGGTGCGCGTGCCCGAGATCGCCCGCGCGTGCGAGGCGGCGGGCGCGGACGCCCTGTGCCTCATCAACACCATTAACGGCATGCACCTTAACGTGCATACGCGCAGGAGCATGCTCTCCAAGCCCACCGGCGGCGTCTCCGGCCCCGCTATCCACGCCATCGCCGTTCGCATGGTGTGGGAGGCCGCCAATGCCGTGAAGATCCCCGTCAATGGCATGGGCGGCGTCGCCACGTGGGAGGACGCGGCCGAGATGATCTTGGCCGGCGCGACCTCCGTCACAGTGGGCACCGCGAGCTTCTACGACCCGACCGCGGCCGCAAAGATCGTGGACGGCCTTGCCGCCTGGGCAGCCGAGCAGGGAGTTTCCGACATCAACGAGTTGATTGGAGCCGTAGAATGCTGACGTACGAGCAAGCCTCCGACAAGGTCATCATCGCGCTCGACTGCAGCCGCGAGCGCGCCTTCGAGCTCGCCGACATGCTCGCCGGTAAAGCCACCTGGGTCAAGGTCGGCATGACGCTTTTCTATGCCGAGGGCCCGTCGATCGTCGCGGCCATGCGCGAGCGCGGCCTCAAGGTCTTCCTCGACCTCAAGGTCCACGATATTCCGTTCCAGGTCCAGGGCGCCGTGCGCTCCGCCTCCATGACGGGCGCCGACATCATCTCGATCCACGGCCTGGGCACCGCCCCCATGGTCGAGGCGGCCCGCAAGGGCGCCGAGGAGGCCGCCGGCGAGCGCGGCGGCGACCGCACGCGACTCGTCGCGATCTCGGTCCTCACGAGCATGGACCAGGAGGCCCTCGCCTCCATCGGCGTTACGGGCACCGTCGCCGAGGAGGTCAGCCGCCTGGCAAGCCTGGCCTACGGCGCCGGTTCCGACGGCATCGTGTGCTCCCCGCAGGAGGCCTCCGAGATGCGCGCTCTTCTTGGCCCGGACGCCCTCATCGTGACCCCGGGCGTTCGACCGGCGGGAGCCGCCGTCGGCGATCAGAAGCGCATCGCCACCCCGGCGGCCGCCATCAAGGCCGGTGCTTCCAAGCTCGTCATCGGCCGTCCGATCACCGGCGCCGACGACCCTGTGGCCGCATTCGACGCAATCGTCGAGGAGCTCATGGCCTAGCGCATAAGCCCATATAAGCTGCTTGCGGGGTCGCCTGGGGTCTTATAGACTCCCCAGGCGGCCCCGTTTGCGCTGCTTGTGGCGCATATTTGCCCGGTTATGAAAAAGTTATAGCCGCTGAGCTGCTCTTTTTCGATTTCTTCTTGCAATTGAGCAGGTAAATGGGCATAGTAATTACCCGGAAAGTCGAGCGCCCCGATACGGCGCGCGCCGACTGCTTTTTTAGCAGCAATGTTTGGAGGACACAATGGCTCTACCTCAGCTTACTCCCGAGCAGCGCAAGGCCGCACTCGAGAAGGCCGCCCAGGCCCGTCACGAGCGCGCTGAGCTCCGTGAGAAGATCAAGTCCGGCAAGGTCTCCCTCGCCGAGGTTCTCGATTCCGACGACCCCATCGCCAACCGCATGAAGGTCTCCGCCCTCATCGAGTCTCTCCCCGGCTACGGCAAGGCCAAGGCCGCCAAGATCATGGATGAGCTGGGCATTTCCGCCACCCGTCGCGTCAAGGGCCTCGGCGCCCGTCAGCGCGAGCAGCTCATCGAGGCGCTCTCCAAGTAAGTGGCTAGGACTCCGCATCTCTTCGTCGTTTCCGGACCGTCAGGAGTGGGCAAGGGCACGCTGGTCGCAAAGCTGCGGCAGCGGGTTCCTGGCCTGGGCCTGACGGTCTCGGCCACCACGAGGAGCCCCCGGGAGGGGGAGATCGATGGCGTCCACTATCACTTCCTTTCGGATGAGGAGTTCAGCCGCCGCGTCGAGGCCGGCGAGTTCCTCGAGTGGGCCCATGTCCATGGCCACTGCTACGGTACGCTCAAGAGCGAGGTCAGCCGCATCTTCGGCGAAGGCCATTCCGTCGTCCTCGAGATCGACGTGCAGGGCGGCTTGAATGTGCGCAAGGTCTGGCCGGGCGCCGTCCTCGTGTTCATCGAGCCTCCTTCCGCAGAGGAGCTTGAGCGCAGGCTTCGGGGCCGCGGCACTGAGGACGAGGCGAGCATCGAGCTGCGCCTCAGCAACGCCGCTGCCGAGATGGCCGTTGCGCCGTCATACGACGAGCGCATCGTCAACGACGACCTCGACCGAGCGGTCGGCGAGCTCGCCGACCTCATTGATTCATACGAGACGAAGGAAAGGTCTCTTTAGATGTCCGTCACCAAGCCCAGCATCGATACCCTGCTCGAGAAGACCGAGCACAACCCGTTCCTGCTATGCTCCATCGCGTCCAAGCGCGCCTGCGACATCAACAACATGATTCGCGGCCAGCACCTGCGCGTGACCGCCATCCAGGACTTCGACGACATCACCACCGTCGTCTCCGGCAAGGACACCGTCTCCATCGCCATGGAGGAGATCGAGTCCGGCACCCTGGGCTTCGTCAAGGAAGAGTTTGACGAGGACATCAAGGGCGCCAACACCATCTCTCTTTAAGCCATGACGGAAAGACTCTGCCTCGTTCATTACCACGAGATCGGGCTCAAGGGCAAGAACCGCTCAACCTTCGAGAACCAGCTCGTGACCAATCTCCATAGGGCCCTGCGCGACTTCGAGGTGCGCAACATCCAGCGTATCTCGGGTTATGTGGTCGTCGAGTCCGAGGACCGCCAGGCATCTGAGGCTATGGCGGCGGCCATCAGGCGCGTGCCCGGCGTGGCCCGCGTCTCGCTCGCGTACAAATGCGGCCTTGATGAGCAGGAGTTCATCGCCGCCGCCATTCGAGCGATGGGGGAGGCCGGCGACTTCACGAGCTTCAAGGTGCATGCTCGCCGAAGCTCCACCACCTATGAGCGCCATACCCTCGAGATGAACCAGCTCGTCGGCTCGGCTCTTTGCGAGGCGTTCCCGGAAAAGAAGGTCGACGTCCACAACCCCGACGTCACCGTCGTGGTCCATGTCGTCCAGGGCTCCACCTACGTCTACGCGGCCTCCGCCCCCGGCGTCGGCGGGCTTCCCGTAGGCACTGCCGGCAAGGTCGTCACGCTGCTTTCGAGCGGCTTCGACTCGCCGGTGGCCACCTGGATGGTCGGCCGCCGCGGTGCCATCTGCGTTCCGGTGCACTTCTCCGGACGCCCGCAGACCTCCGACACGAGCGAGTGGCTCTGCGACGACATCGTGGAGGCCCTCGCGCCTTCCGGCGTCGTCGGGCGCCTCTATGTGTGCCCGTTCGGCGACAAGCAGCGCGAGATCTCGCTCGCGGTGCCCCAGAGCCTTCGCATCATCATGTATCGCCGCCTGATGTTCCAGGTCGCGGAGCGCGTGGCCGCCCTCGAGGGCGCCAAGGCGCTCGTTACCGGCGAGTCGCTCGGCCAGGTCGCCTCGCAGACCCTCGAGAACATCTGGGCCGTCGACGAGTGCGTCCAGATCCCGGTCCTGCGGCCGCTCATCGGCTCCGACAAGCAGGAGATCATTCATCGTGCCGAGCAGATCGGCACCTACGACATCTCGTGCCAGACGGCGCCCGACTGCTGCACGCTCTTCATGCCTCGTCGCCCCGAGACCCATGCGCGCCTCGACCAGGTCCATGAGGCTTGGGAGAGCTTCGATCACGAGGCGATGCTTGAGGACCTCATCGCGAATATCGAGTACAAGGACTTCAGCCAGTGCCCGAGCTACCATGCGCCGCGCGGCAGGCTTCGCGCGCACCACAACGAGCTCGGCCCCTCGCCCGAGAAGTCGGCTCCCGAGGAGTAGCCCGAGCGTACATCCTCGCATCGATGCAAGGAGCTTCCGCAGAATTCAGCCCGCCCGCCTCATATATGGAGACGGGCGGGCTTTTGCGTGGCGAGCGGGCTCGCTTATGCCGCGAGCGGAAACGGGCGCCGGAAGCCCGTCCTCCTTGCTTGGCGACATTGAGGCTAGCGGATCTGCGCGAATGGGGCCTGGGCTGCAAAGACGCTTAGTACGAGCAGTTTTCCGCCAGCGTTTGGCAAGAATAACGCAAGATGCGGTTGTGAAGCCAACTTTTGCCGAGGTGCGGCGACGCGCCTTAGGGTGACGATATCGGCGGAGGTGGTCGTATGGCTCAAGAAGGCCGCGCGCCCGGGCTCGGGGTGCGCCTAAGGCGCATGGCAAGAAGGTATGGATTCACAGGCGGGAAGGCCGCGACGGCCCTGCTCGTCGCGCTGCTCGCCGTTCTTGGCGTCGCGGGGGCGATCCTTTCCGCCATGCCGGCGGGGGTGGAGCTCTCGCGAGTCGCCGATGCCGGGCAACCGGTCGGCGGCGATTCGACCCTAGCGGGCGCGGCGGAGGAGGGGGCCGCCGCGGCGCCTCTCGTTGTCGTGCACGTGGACGGGGCCGTTGCCGCCCCGGGCGTGTACGAGCTCGCTGAGGACGCGCGCGTCAACGACGCGGTCGCGGCGGCTGGTGGGCTTCTGTCTGAGGCGGATACCTCGACCATCAACCTCGCGGCACCCGTGTCCGATGGCGCGAAGGTCCACATCCCCACATCCGAGGAGCTGAGCGCCGGCGCGCAGGCGATCCCCGGCGACTCTGGAGCCGGCGGCGTGCCCACGGGGGCCGCACCTGCCGCGCCCTCCCTCGTGAACATAAACACGGCGACTCCTGAGGAGCTGCAGGGGCTCTCCGGCGTGGGCGAGGCGACGGCGGCGGCGATCATTGAGGACAGGCAGGCGAACGGGCCATTCGCGACCCCTGAGGACCTCATGCGCGTCTCGGGCATAGGCGAGAAGAAATTCGCCAAGATCAAGGCCCATATCTGTGTCTAGGCAGGCGCCGCTGCCGCCGAGGCCCGCCGTTCCCCTGAGCCTGCTGTGCCTTGTCGTCGCCATTGCCGTCGAGCGCTGCGCTTTGGGGTCGGGGACAGCGGCGGGGGAAATCCTTGTGCCCGGGTGCTTAACGCTTGGCCTCGGCGCCGTCGTGGCGTTTGCGTGCCGCCGCGCCGGCGCGGCCGGTTTCGCCCAGGCGGCGGCCGCGGTGACGGTCGCCGCGCTCGCGGCGGGGATTTCCGCCGGCGCTTTCTCCGCGAGGCTCTCCGACGCGACCTCGGCGCTCCTCGCGAGCCCGGTTTCCGCCTGGGAGCTTGAGATGGTCTCCGACATGAGCGGCGGCGACGGAACGTGGCGCGGCCGCGCCCGGGCGAAGGGGCCTGCCGGTCACGAGGCGCTCGTGTGGGCGACGAGCCCTGTGCGCGTCGGCCGCGGCCATCGCTTCTCCTGCGTAGGGAGGTTCACGCCCGCGGGCGAGGACGAGTGGGGAAGATCGAGCCGTATGCAGGGCGTCTGCGGCACCGTGCGTGTGTTACGCGTCGAGGACCGCGGCCTTGGCGGCGGGCTTTCCGGTGTGCTCATGGGCTTTAGGGAAGAAGCGCTCACGGCGCTTCTTTGCGAGGACGGGGCCGATGCGCCGAGGGCGGTTCTCGCCGGAGTCGCCTGCGGGTTCTCGCCCGCTGCTCGCGAGGCCGGGCTCGACAAAGAGTTCGCGGCCTGCGGGGCGTCGCACTTGGTTGCCGTCTCCGGTAGCCATCTTGTACTCATAGGCGCCATGGCGGAAGGCGCTCTTTCGAGGGCTCGGATGAGAAAGGCGGCCCGCCTCGCCGCGCATGCGGCCTTTACGGGGCTATTCGTCCTCTTTTGCGGGGCGCCCCCGTCCGCCGTCAGGGCTTGGGTCATGTCGCTCGCCTCGAGCGGATCCGAGCTGGCGGGGCGTCGCGGGCATGGGCTTTCCTCGGCAGCGGCGGCGGGGCTTGTGATGGCGCTCCTGCGGCCGACCTGCGCAGGCGAGCTCGGTTTTCTCCTCTCGATGTCCTGCGTCGCGGCCATTGGCCTGTTCGGGGCCTATGCGAAGCACGCGGTCCTCGTAATCGCCGGTGCGCCCGCGGCGCCTCGCCGCCTGCCTTCCGCGGTTCGCGCGGCGTTGCGCTCGCTGCGGCGGTCCTCGCTCGACGCGGTCTCGCTCACCCTCGTCTGTCAGGCCGTCACGGTGGCGCTAACCGTCCCCGCATTCGGCGCTATCTCGGTCGTGGCGCCTGCCGCGAACGTGCCGCTCTCGCTTCTCTTTGCGCCGACGGTCTGCGCAGGGGCGCTCGCCGTGGCGGCGGCGCCGATCCCCTGGCTGCGGCCGATCCTCCTGCACATCGCGGAGCTGCCCGCAAAGGCGCTCGTTTGCGTGCTCAAGACGGTTTCCTCGCTGCCTGTGACGAGCGTCTGCGTAGACGCTGATTCGGGGGCCCTTCTTGCCGTCACCGTGGCGGCGGGTATCGCGTTGCTCATCTTTTGGCCAAGGGTCAGCCGCCGGGGTCTTCTTGGCGCGTGCGCCGCGGCGCTGCTCGTCCTCGGCGCAGGCGACGTGAGGTGGCGTTACTTCGCCCCCGCGAGAATCTGCGTCATGGACGTCGGGCAGGCGGACGCGATTCTCGTCTCCGACAGCGCCTCCACACTCCTGGTCGACGCCGGCCTTGACGATAGGGTGGCCGCCGCGCTCTCTCGCAACCATGTGAGACATCTCGACGCGGTCGTGCTCACGCATCTCGATGAGGACCATGTGGGCGGCCTCGACGACCTCGTCGGCGTGTGCTCGGTGGGGGAGGTGTACGTCGCCGAGGGCGTCGCGAAGCTCATGGGAGAAGAGCTCAGGTCAACCGTCGAGCGCCTTTGCGGGCACGGGCCTTGCGAGCTGGCCTACGAAGACATTATTTCCTGCGGAGGCTTCACGTCTCGCGTGGTGTGGCCGCGGCAACCCGTGGAAGGTTCGGACGGGAATGCCGACTCGGTCGTCCTCTCCGTTCTCTACGACGTGGGCGGGCGGAGCCTTTCCGCTCTTCTTACCGGGGATGCCGAGAAGGAGCAGACGGGCGAGATCCTTGCCGCCGGGGACGCGGGGGACATCGACCTGCTCAAGGTCGGCCACCACGGGTCTGCCGTTTCCGTGAGCCCTGAGCAGGCGAAAGCGCTAAGCCCCGAGGTGTCCGTGGCCAGCGCCGGGAAGAACAACCGGTACGGCCACCCGCGCGCCGAGTGCGTGGACGCGCTGGAGTCGGCGGGAAGCCGCTTTCTTTGCACCATCGACGCGGGCGACGTCATCGTATATCCGGGGGCGTCGGGACCGCGGGTGAGCACACAGAGAGGCGCATTGATAGTCGAATAGCACGGGCTGCGATTTTCGGGCAGGCGGCAGCGCTTCCCCGAGAAGTCGAGAGGTGGCAACCAAGATCCCGTCTGACGTGACGGCTCTTATCGCGCTCGCGCTTGCCGCCAGTCGGCTCGGCATCGACGATCCAGGGGTATCATTGATGCCCACGAGAAAGGAACCCCATGGCACAAGCCCCCCAGCTTCTTGCCGCCTACCTCGCAGTAGGCCCCGATGAGCTTAAGCGCAAAGAGACGCTCAGCCGCCTTAAGACCCGCGCCGCCGGCCCTTTCGAGGCGTTCAATATCGAGGAGATCGAGGCCTCGGCGGATCTCGAGCCCCAGACGCTCCTCTCTTCCCTCAACACGCTCCCGATGGGCGCCGATCGCCGCTTCGTCATCGTGGAGAACGCGGAGAAGCTTCCGAAGCCCGTATCGGAGGCGCTCGTCAAGTATCTGGCGAACCCGAACGAGGCCTGCACGCTGTGCCTCACCGCCACGACCTTGGCAAAGACAACTAGGTTGTACAAAGCCTTGGCCAAAGTCGGACCCAAGGCCGTGATCGACTGCTCCGCAAAGAAGGGCCGCGACCTCCTTCCGTATGTGCAGAAGCTTGCGCGCTCTCACAACCTCACGATTTCCTCTGACGCCGCCAGCGAGCTCACGGCACGCGTGGGCGAGTCGTCGACGATGCTGGACACGCAGCTCGCGAGCCTCTCGGCGCTTCTTGGCGGCGGGGGCAACGTCACGCTTGGGCTCGTGGAGTCAAATGTCGCTCGGGTGGCGGAGGTCAAGCCCTGGGAGTTTCTCGACCGGCTGGCCCAGCGCGACCTCGCCCGCAGTCTTCAGCTCCTTCGCCTCCTTGAAGGCGGCTCCGCGATCGGCCTGTGCTCTCTTATCTGCGGCCGCGTGCGCGAGCTGATCTGTGCGAAGAGCCTGGCCGCTCGCGGCGAGGGAGGGCTTGTGGCCAAGGAGCTGAGGAAGCAGGATTGGCAGGTGCGCAACCTCGGCCGCTGGGCGGGCAACTTCCGCGACGGCGAGCTCGAGCTTTTGCTTTCCAAGTGCGCCGATGCCGACGCTGCTCTCAAGTCCGGCGCCGATGAGCGGTCGACCCTCACGGCCCTCGTGTGCTCCGTCTGCGGTCGCTAGCTCGCCGTGGGACAAAAGGGACGGGGGATTTTGTCCCAATTCGTGGAGCGTC
>ERZ507026.150-NODE-150-length-42119-cov-5.670669_pt1 | contig 42119 bp, 27 predicted proteins | sample MGYA00512876_ERZ507026 | MGnify/ENA metagenome assembly ERZ507026 | reverse complement strand
GCTCGCGTCATACACTCCTACGGGGCCGCAATCCTCCTCGCCCTTGATGCCCATGTAGTAGGGGAGCATGCCCAGGTCCTCATCGGCCACGTCATTGCCCTTGATCTGCGAATACGCCCACACGCCGTTCGGGTAGAACGCCACCTGGCCGAGCGCGAATTCGGAGGTCACGTCATCGTAGGTCTTGGAGCTCACCATACTTGCCTCGGTCGGGCTGGTCTTGAGCTGCAGGTCGAACATGTCCTTGTAGTTCTTGAGATACGTGCCCTTGATGGTCTTCGAGAACGTGGTGTTCGCGTCCCGATACTCGTAGTAGAGCGGCAGACGCGTCATATGCGCAGCGAATCGGTACGTGTCGGAGGCATCCAAGCCCGGGGTGGCGAACGCGCCGTCGACGCCGAGGTCGTCCTTGTGCTGCTCGATGGATTCTGCCACCTGCTTCAAGGTCTTGTAGTCCTTGATGTCATCGGCGGACTTGATCACCGCATAACTTTTGGCGCAATAATCCTTGATGATCTTCTTGTTGTAGATGATGCCGTACCATTCGGCGGCGTACGGCAGGGTGTACGAATTGCCGTCGATGGTGTACGAGTAGGCTTTGCCGGTATCGTTGAGCAACTTGAACACGTCGGTGTCCTGCAGCGGTTCGACGTACTTCTGGTACTTGGCGAACTGGTCGAAGCCGGCGACGTTGAACATGGTTGGTGCGTTGTCCTTGGCCAATTCGGATTTCATGGTGGCGTCATACGTGCCGGCGGCTCCGGTCTGGATGTCCACCTGCACGCCGGTCTTCTTGGTGTACATGCTGGCCAGTTCCTTGTACTGGTCCACGACCTCGGCCTTGTTGTTCATGAAATACACGTGGCCCTTGCTGGAATCGGCGCTGCTGCCGCCGCAGGCCGCCAGCGATGTTCCCATGGCGAGCGTCGCCGCGATGGCGACGATTCGTGTGATGTTGCGGTTCATGATGTGCTCCTTTGCTTGGTTGTTGAATGCGAATTGCGGTTGATGGGGTCCGGTCAGCCGAGCGCGATCCACGCGGTGGTGTCCTGCGGCAGACGGCCGTTGTCGGTGAGGGGTCCGGAGACGAGCAGGATATCGCCTGCCGGCAGTTCGGCCGGTTCCGCACCGAAGTTGGTGACGCTGGCCCAGCCGTTGGCCCTACGGAAGGCGATGGTGCCGCCGGTGTGCCCCTCGGCGCCGTCCGGCTTGCCGGAGGACCGGTCGCAGTCGAGCCAGGTCAGGGTCGTGTCGGCCGTCATCCATTCGTGACGCAGTCCGAGCGCCTTGCGGTATAGGTTGAGCATGGAGCCGGAGTCCGTGTCCTCCCTGTCTACGGCGTAGTCGGCGAACCATTGCGGTTGCGGAAGATGCGGCTTCTCGCACGGATCGCCCACCTGGCTCGCGTCCACGCCGGCGCCTTCATGCTTGGTGGCGGGGGAGAAGCCGAAGGTCGGCGTCCCGGCCTTCCAAGGCAGCGGGACGCGGCAGCCGTCGCGGCCCTTTTCGATCTGGTCTCGGACGCGGTTGAACGCGGTCGGATCCTCCAACTCGTCCCACGGGATGTCGGCGACCTCTGGCAGGCCAAGCTCCTCACCCTGGTAGATATAAGCGGAACCTGGTAGCGCGAGCTCCATCAGGATGGCCGCACGCGCACGCTTCGTGCCGAGCTCGCGATCCTCATGGTAAGAGGTACCGTTGCGCAGCAGCCAATCCTTGGCAAGTTGGTGGTGGGCTGCAGCCGGCACCTGCGGCAGCCCATAGCGGCTGACGTGGCGGGGGATGTCGTGGTTGCTCATTACCCATGTGGAGGTGGAGCCGGATCGTTCCGCAGCGGCGATGCCTTCTTCGATGGCGAGGTGCATGTCGTTGCGAATCCAGTCTTTCTTGGCGAATTCGAAGTTGAACACTTGGCCGAGTTCTTCGGGCGAGGCATACCGGTATTGATGCTCCGGAGGTACCCAGGCTTCGGCGACGGCGAATGCCGGCGGATCATACTCGTTGAACACCTTGCGCCATTCGCGATAGATGTCGTGCACTTCGTTCCTGTCATACAGCGGATGCGTGCCGTCGGCGCAATGCATCTCGCCTCCGATGATTTTGAAATCATCGAGATCGTCACGGTCGAGATCCTTAGCCAGGCCGTGCGCCACATCCACGCGGAAGCCGTCCGCTCCATGGTCGAGCCAGAAGTGCAAGGTCTTGATGAAATCGGCGCGCACGTCCGGATTCTTCCAATTCCAATCGGGCTGTTCGACGGTAAACATGTGCAGATACCATTGTCCGTCGGGCACTCGAGTCCAAGCGGATCCACCGAAGCTGGCAATCCAGTTGGTGGGTGGCTCGTCGCCGTTCGGTCCTTTGCCGTCACGGAAAATATAACGGTCTCGCTCCGGTGAGCCGGGGCCTGCGGCAAGCGCGGCCTTGAACCATTCATGCTGGTTGGACGAGTGGTTCGGTACGATGTCGACGACTATTTTGATGCCTGCCGCATGTGCGGTTTTGGTGAGATGGTCGAAGTCGTCCATGGTGCCGAGTTTCGGGTCGACGTTGCGGTAGTCGTCCACATCGTATCCGCCGTCTGCCAGTTGAGACGGATAGAACGGGCTGAGCCAGATGGCGTCCACGCCGAGTCTTTTTAGATATGGGATTTGTTGTGCGACTCCTGCGATGTCTCCGAGGCCCGACCCGGTTGTGTCTTTGAACGAACGCGGGTAGACCTGATAGACGACCGCCTGCTTCCACCAGAGTGATGGATCGTCAGCGATGTGCCGCTCGTTGGCTTCGTTGCTCATTGGGTTGTCTTCCTTCATTGGATGCATTGTGATTTTGTTATGGCTTTTTATGGAAGCGTTTTCACTAGTTCATTCTGTTGAGAACGCTCTGTTTTGACGATTAGAATCACTTCGTTCTCGTCTTCGTATTGCTTAAAATGATAGCGCTTTCATTCTGTGAATGCAATAATTGTTTTGTTATGGCGTGTCTGCTTGTGAAATCAACGATTCTGCTAATATGAAAGCGCTGGATAAACAATGGGAAACTGGAGTGGATATGGCACGAGCCACCATCGCCGAAGTAGCGGAACTGGCGGGAGTATCTCAGGCGACGGTTTCGCGGGCATTGCGAGGTGTTGGCAAGGTCGCTCCGAAAACGCGTGCCAAAGTTGAGGCAGCTGCGGACCGGTTGGGCTTTACCTTATCTAAAAGCGCATCGTCTTTGGCGTCCGGGAAAACCATGCGGGTTGTCCTGCTGTTTTCCGGCAAACTCAACGAATGGTTCAACGCCAACGTGTTGCAGGGCGTGTGCGAAGTGTTGGAACCGGAAGGCTACGACGTGTCGCCCACATTTGTCACAGGCAGACAGGAGACGGAGCGTTACTTCGCACAATTGCCTAAAAATCGCAATGCTGACGCGATCATCATTTCGTCGTTCCAACTCGACGAATCCGCACGTGAGAAACTGCGTGTCACCGATATGCCGACGGTCGGTGTGAACATTCCAGCCGAATCGTTCTGCGACGCAGCCATCGGTGTTGACAACTACGATGGCATGTCCAAGGCGGTGCGTCTGCTCAAATCGCTTGGACACCAGCGCATCGCTTTCGTCGTTGATTACATTCCCGACGACATGGTCTACAGCACCAGCCAGCGTATGGAAGCGTTCTTGGAAGCGGCTGAACAAAACGGTTACGACGATGAGTATGCCTACGTCATAACCGCGGACGAGCATGATGCGCCATTGTCGAAAGCGGACCTTGCTGCGCAACTGGTGGCGAAATTACTGTCATTGCCACACATGCCAACCGCCATCTGTGCCGAAACCGATCAAGTGGCAATCGCAGTCATCAAGGAACTCGGCAAGCAACAATTGCATGTTCCTGAAGATATCTCCGTCATAGGGTTCGATGATGCCGACATCGCACAGGCGGCGAATCTGACCACCGTTCGACAGAATCCGCTGGAAATGGGACGCAACGCCGCCCGTAAGACGTTGTCCCTTCTGCGTGGACAGACGCCAGACGCATCCTATGAATCGCAGGAGGCCACGCTGATGTTGCGTGACACCACCAGACGCGTGCCGACCGACCGTTCGTGACGGTTCTTCCGTATTCTCCGAACGGAATGAACGCAATATGGAAGGATATGGGCCCATGTAGCCTATGTGCCCTATGATGCGTTGAAGGAAACCGGTCTTCGGAAAACCGAGACGGTGGTCGAACCATACGAAGACATCGAAAGACATTCGGCAGGGCATGGGCAAAATCAACGAAAACAGCGCAAAGTCAACGAAAACGAAGAATGTGACGCCCGCGGTCACGCCATGGGGCAAGAACCGTGTGAAGAACACCGAAACCGGCAAGCACGTGCTCATCATGCCGGGCATTGGATACACCGTAGACCGACCGCTGCTGTACTGGGCAGCACAGGCGCTTGCGGCTAACGGATGGTTCGTGGACCGGCTCGACCTGAAACTGACGGAAAGCGTCGAGTTTCCGGAAATGATCGCCTGCATGGAACGCGTGGTCGACGAATGGCGCAAGGCGGCACTCGAACATGCTGCCGAATCGGGTGAGGAGCCGCAGTTGCTGGTCGTCACCAAATCGCTCTCCACACTCTCATATCCGCATTCCGCAAAGCTAGGATTGCGCGTGGTGCTGCTCACCCCGGTACTCAATCCGCCGCCATTCGACAAGCACAAGTCGGTCATTCCCGCGCCGCTGCCGGGAACTGCCGGCAGCCCGATGCCGCTAATCTGCGCAGGTGACGCCGACCCATACTACGATGACGCCAAAGCGCATCTGCTCACCGACCATGTGCGTACGTATGCTGGTGCCAACCATTCCATCGAAGTGCCGGACGATTGGCAGACATCGCTCGACTATCTGAAACAGGTCACGCAGGCCATCGTCGACTACGCCGGCTGAAAAGAACGGGACGGAATATGCGCATCGTATTGCAGAAGGTCAGCGAAGGATCCGTCGACGTGGTCGACGAGACAAGCGGAGAAGTCGACACCACATTCGAACCACAGCATATAGGCATCGGCTATGTGCTGCTTGTCGGAGTGGAAGACACGGACGGAGCGAAACAAATCGACTGGCTCGCCCGCAAAATCGCCAACCTGCGCGTCTTCGAAGACGAGAACGGCAAAATGAACCGTTCCATCCACGACGTGAACGGCAGTGTGCTGTCCATCTCCCAATTCACGCTATACGCGGACGTGCGCAAAGGCAACCGCCCAAGTTTCGTGAAAGCCGGAGCGCCCGCGCACGCCGAACAGACGTGGCACGGATTCAACGACGCCCTGCGCGCGCAAGGACTCGAAGTAAAAGAAGGACGATTCGGCTCCCACATGCGCGTGCGGCTCGCCAACGACGGTCCGGTCACCATCATCCTTGACACCGACGAACTCGGCGTCTGACCCAAAACCCAACGTGAAACCCTATATCCGACGATTGCCATAGGGTAAAACGCATGGGAATATGGAACGACCGCAAACTGATCGTCAACTGCCTGCCGTTGACCGAATCCGAACGTGCGCAATTCATACGTGCCGCGAAAGACATACCACAGGAATTCGTCGGCGATTCGACCCAACGGGGAAGCATGAGCTGGACCGCCGCAGTACCGGAGGAACTCAAAGCCAAAGCCACCGCGGTCATCGGCAACATCGCGCCCGAGGAATGCGCGCAATGCCCCAAACTCGAATGGCTTCAAACTTGGAGCGCCGGCGTCGACAAATACCAGCGACCCGGCATCCTGCAGCCCGGATCCATGCTCACCAACGCCACCGGAGCCTACGGACAAAGCGTCTCCGAACACATGTTCGCCATGATGTGGGCCATCATGAAGAACCTGCACATCTACGCGGCAAGCAACCCGAACGCCATGTGGCAGGACGCGGGCCGCGCCATCAGCCCCAACGGAAAAACGGCGCTCATCATCGGAACCGGCGACATCGGATCACACTTCGCACGACTCTGCAAAAACGTCGGGATGACAACCGTCGGCATTCGCCGTAATCCCGCCGTCGAAGCGCCGGGCGTCGATCATATGGTCGGTTTCGATTCCCTCGACGACGTGCTGCAATACGCCGATGTGATCGCCATGAGCGTGCCATCCACTCCAGCAACGCGCCATCTGCTCAATGCGGAACGCATCGCATCTCTCAAACCTGACGCCATCATCATCAACGCGGGCCGCGGCAACGCCATTGAAAGCCAAGCGCTTGCCGACGCGCTCGCGGAAGGACGAATCCGTGGCGCCGCGCTCGACGTGACCGAACCGGAACCGCTGCCGGCCGACTCGCCGCTGTGGCGCGAGCCGAAATGCCTCATCACACCACATGTGGCGGGAGGCAACCATCTTGAGATCACCGAGCGCCGCATCATCGCCATCGCATTGGGCAATGTACGCTGCTACGCCAACGGTCAGTCGCTTGACAATCGCATGCCTCTTAAAGGCTGACGACCACGCGTGCGGGGAGATCCGCATGATGGCAGTCGATGGCAGTCGGAAAGAAAGGAAAGGGTATGACATTGAACAAATGGCGTCGTGCGACGGAATGGTTCATGACGGCATTGGCATTGGTGTTCCTGTTCGCGTATTCGTGGGAAGTGCTGGCGAGGACGCATATCCTGTTGTGCGAAACGGTGATCAACATCATCTGGATGGCGTTCATCGTCGACTACGTCGTTTCGATTCTGCTGGCGAAGGACAAGAAAGCCTGGTTCAAAGAGAATCTGCTGATGCTGGTGTCCATCGCCTTGCCCATCTTCAGACCATTGAGGTTGCTGCGATTGGTGGCGGTGCTCAACGTGCTCAACCGTACCGGTGGCATGGCGGTGCGTGGACGCATCACACTGTACACATGCTGCAGCGTGACACTACTGATGTATATCGGCGCCCTTGCCGAATTGGATGTGGAACGTGGGGTTCCAGGCGCTTCCATCACCGATTTCGGTGAAGCGATATGGTGGTCGTTCGTGACCGTCACCACAGTCGGCTATGGCGATTTGTCTCCGGTGACATGGCAGGGAAGAAGCATCGCCATCGGGCTGATGATAACCGGCGTGGCCCTGATCGGCATCGTCACCGCGACACTGGCCTCATGGATAGTCGATCGTGTCCGTGACGAAACCGACAAGCGCGCGGACGAGGCGGAATCGGAGACGGAACAGTTGCGCCACAATGTGCGGGAACTGACGGACACCGTCAACCAGCTGCGTGACGACATCGCGCGGCTGCGCAGACCATAGCGGTTCTCATGACTGCACTGCGGAAAATGCGGAAAGAGGCTGAGGCATAGGAAAAGCGCCGGATGAATAACCCGGCGCTTTTCCTATGCCTCAGCCTCATACGTCTTACAACCGGAAAGGCGGAGACGCTGTATTGGATTTATTCGCAGGCGACTCCGTCATGGTCGCGGTCCAGTTGTGAACGGTAGCCCGGCTGGCCCTGGTAGATAGGCGCGGCGCCAGCGGCTCGTGCCGCGGTGCAGTTCTGGTAGTAGACGTCCTGCTGTGGCGCTGGTTGGGGCGCGGGAGCCGGAGCCGGAGCGGGTTCGGGCGCAGGTGCCTGTGTCGTTTGTTGAGTCTGCTGGGCCTGCTCAGCTGACTGTTCGGTTTGCGTCTGTTCGGTTTGCGTCTGTTCGGTCTGCTCGGACTCGGTGGTCTTCTCGGCTGTGGAATCCTTGACCCCCGTGTAGTCGGGCACGGTTTGCGTCGGGCAGGAGGACAGCACCTTGGCCATGGCTTCCTTTTCGGCCTGCGTGACCCACAGTGAGTATTTGTGCTTCACGCCGATCTGACGCGCCACGTATTCGCAACGGAACCCCTTGTTGGACGGCAGCCACGTGGCCGCATCGCCATCGGACTTCTTCTGGTTGGCACGCCCCTGCACGGCCAGCAGATTGTACGGATCGTTCGCCAATGCGGTGCGGCGCTCCTCGCTGAGCTTCTGCGCGCCCTTCTGCCACGCATCGCTCAACGCCACCACATGGTCGATCTGCACCGCGGTGGAAGTCTTCTTGCCCTTCTTGAACTTGATGTCCTTGCCAGTGTATGGATCATGCAGTTTTCCGGACTTCACCACGCAATTGTGCGTACGCCACTTGTGCCTCACGCCGGTCAGATCGCGGTTGAGGATATCATTGCGGGTGTCGCAGCCGTTGTGGTCCACGTCGGCCCACGCCTTGCCGAATTGAGTGCGCTTGTACCCGGTTTTCGGCGCGCGGCCCTTGACCTCCAACGAATCCAACACCTCCGTGGCGGACGTGCCGGCCCCGGTGCCATCCGTCGGCTCGTCCGCATACGCCGAACCGACCGGCAGTCCGATGGCCAGACTCGCAGCCAGCAATCCGGACAAAACAACCATCATCGAACCATGACGACGCATGATACGCTCCTCACCCTAAAACCCCTCAAGTAGTACAAGAATATCCCCGGAACGAATTCGAATCGCTTATTTACGGCAGATTTTTCGGCATGCCGAAACCAGTATTTCGCATCCGTCAAGACGTATGGCAAGAATCGGCCGTATGACCAACAGCATCACAGCAATCAAACCGGAACGTCTCGCACAATACGCCAAAGACTTCAACGCCGACCGGGCCAACCTTGTGGCCGCCAACGCCGCGGTGTCCTCGGGCGTGCTCGAAGCCGCCACCGACTACAAAGGCCAGCGTGCGCTGCCACGCGACTTCTCCATCGAACTGAAACAGGGGTCCATCACCAACCAGCGCCGATCCGGCCGCTGCTGGATGTTCGCATCCCTCAACACCCTGCGTTACGAGCTCATGCACCAGTGGGGACTCGACGATTTCGAATTCTCCGAAACCTACCTGTTCTTCTGGGATGCGATGGAAAAATCCAACACGTATCTCGAAAACGTGTTCGCCACGCTCGACGAGCCGACCGACAGCCGCCTGTTCCAGGAGATCAACTACGGGCCGGCCGATGACGGCGGTTGGTGGCAGATGTTCGCCGCCCTTGTAGACAAGTATGGTCTCGTGCCGAAGAGCGCCTACCCGGAATCCGCCAATTCCAAGGACTCCGACGCGTTCAAACAATACCTCAACAGCAGGCTGCGCCAGTTCGCCGCCGACCTGCGCGAACGTTACGCAGCCGGCGCCACGGTCGATGAACTGCGCGCGGTCAAGGACGACGACATGTCCACCGTGTACCGCATGTGCGCCATCTCGTTGGGCGAGCCGCCGGAGAAGTTCGACTTCCTGGCCCGCGTGAGCGACGATGACAAGAAGGACGATAAGAAAAGCGGCGAAGACGAGGCCGACAAGCCGAAAACCGGCAAGGACGAGCGCAGACAGATCCGCGAAACCGGCATCACGCCGATGGAATTCTACAAGAAGTACGTGCCGGTGGACGTCGACGATCTGGTGACGTTGTGCAACGTGCCGATGGCGTCCCGTCCGTTCAACAAGCGTTACCGCATCCGCTACACCGCCAATGTGGCCGAAGCGGGGGATATGGAATTCGTCAACGTGCCGCTCGACGTGTTCAAAAAGGCCGCGGTCGACCAGATTAGCGCCGGACACCCGATCTGGTTCGCCTGCGACTGCACCCAGTTCTCGCTGCGTGCGGCCGGCTATTTCGACTGCGACAGCGTGCGCGTGGACCAGCTGTTCGGCACCGATTTCGACTTCGACAAGGCGCACGGCCTCGAATACGGCGACAGTCCAAGCAACCATGCCATGACCCTCACCGGCGTGAACCTTGACGAGCAAGGCAAGCCGAACCGCTGGAAAGTGGAGAACAGCTGGGGCAAAGACAACGGCGAAGACGGCTACTACGTGGCCTCCGACAAGTGGTTCGACCGCTATGTGACCGAAATCATCATCCGCAAGGAATACCTCGACGACGCCACCCGAGCGCTGCTCGAAACCGAGCCGGTGGAACTCGACCCATGGCAGCCGCTGACCAAACGCTGCCGCTGACGCAACACGGGCGATAACATGCCGCGGTCCGGATCGGGCCGCGGCTTTTGCTGTTCCATCGCGCTGGTATGGTTGCATGAGAACAAACGTACGAACGATGGGGGTTCAGGTGGCGGACACTCTGGCATGGCTTTCCGACGAGCTGCGCAGCGAATGCAGCCAGCCGGTACTGCAGCGCGCCCGCGGCATCGCCAACCAATGGCGTTCCAAAATGGAGGACCTGCATTGCCTGAACGACACCGCATCCAACCGCATCACCCTGTATGCCACCATACGGGGCACCACCTCACCCTCCAGCCGTTACGAAGTGCAAGCCACGCTTGATTTCGCCGACGAGCTGTTTCTGGCACGCTACTGCTCCTGCCCGGCATTCAGCGGTTCGCAGCGCGGCTACGGTTCCTACCGGACCTTCGACTACCACAACAGTCCGAAATACCGCAGCTTCGACGATGACGACGACTACGATTACGTCGACGACTACGACGATTTCGGCTCCGGCAGCACGTACGGCCACGTCAACGATGATGACGACTCGGCTTCCTCCACCAGCCGCCGGTACACCGGCATGTGCAAGCACGTAGCCGCCATGCTGCTGCTGTTCCTGCAACAGCCGGAACGATTCCGGGGATTCCACGCCGCAGCCGCAACACCCCGGGCCCTCGCCGACTACATGCGCTCCCTCGATGCGAAAAGCAACAACGCCGGCGAGAACGCCCAACTCGACGTGCTGAAACGAATCATCAACGCGAAAAGCCGATTGATCGAGGAACAACGTGGCGCCTCCGGACAGGGAGCCGCCAAACCGAAACGCAAATCAAGCGCGCCGGTCGACGTCAAACCGGGAAGCGTGTACCTCGAGCCCACGCTGATCAACGGCCATGACGCCCTGCGCCTGTCCCTGCGCATCGGATGCGGCGACGCCGACTATGCGCTCAAAAACATCTCAAGATTCGTGGCCGACATGCGGACGGGAACATACGAGTCATATGGCAAAAAACTCGCGTTCACCCACACTCCGGACATGCTCGACCCCTTCTCGCTGAAGCTATACCGCTTCCTACAGCAGGTGATCGCATCCAGAACGGCGGCCCAACTGCAAAACGGATACTATTACGGCGAAGCGGTACGCATCGACCGTGAACTCGTCCTCACCGATTGGGAGGCATGCGACCTGCTCGACCTGTTCCACGCCGTGACACAGGACGAATACAAGGAACACGAGTCGAAGGCCCGCGGTTTCCTGCGCACGTCGGACGGTGACGGGCTGAGACGATTGCTTATCGAAGATTTCCAACGCACCAAGAAATCCGGGCCAAGCCGCATCCACATGGCCAACGAAGGAGGCGAACCGTTCGGCCTTGACATTGTCGAAGGCGACCCCACCTTCACGTTCAAGGCGTCCTACGTGCATGAGGGCACCGCGTCGGGCGTGCGCATCACATCGAACCAAAGCATCTCCGATGTCATCAACGGACGCAACGGCTTCTACATTTTCAGCCGCGAACGTCCCGACGATTCCACGGAGACGGACAGGATAGGCATCGACGGGCTCTTCCGCTGCACCGATAAACTGCGCCCGGCATTACAGGTGCTGCCTGACCTGTGTTCCGACGATCCGGACGGCGTGTTCATCGCCGAAAACGACTGGCCCATGTTCGCCCGAACCATCGTGCCGAAACTCACCGAAGCGGGCATCGGATTCGACATTCCGCAGGAAGTGACCGAAGCGGTGGGAACCGAATGCCGGATCGAATTCTATCTGGACCGCGATTTGTACGGCATCACCTGCGAAGCGGTGGCGAAATACGGCGACTTCACCTTCCAACTGGTGCCCACCGCCAAAGAACTGCGCGGCGTGATCAACCCCGATTCACGTTCAAGAGCCTCGCAGGTCAAACGCGACCTGTCACGAGAATCGTTCGCCGTGCAGGTGGTACGCCAGCTGTGCCCTACATGGAGCTCCATCGACGTGGCACGCGTCAAAGAAGAGGACGAGCAGGCTATCCTGCTCATGCTCACCGACGGCGTGCAGATCCTCAAATCGGTGGGCCAGGTCTTCTCCACGGCGGCATTCGATGGCATGATGCAGCCCAACCCGCCATCGGTGAAGGTCGGCTTGTCCATCGACTCGAACCTCGTTGAAATCTCACCGATCGCCGACGAGGTGCCGATGAACGAAGTCGGCGCGCTGCTTGACTCCTACCGCAGAAAACGCCGCTACCATCGGCTCAAAAACGGCACGTTCGTGGATTTGAAGGAAGCCGACCTGCATGAGCTCGACCAAGTGTCCACGGACCTCGACCTGAGTGAAAAACAGCTCGACTCCGGCATCATCAAAATCCCCGGATACCAAGCGTTCCTGCTGGACTCCCAAGTGGACGACGAAGGCAAAAGCGCCTCGTTCGTGGACTATGTCAACGATGTGAAGATCGTCGATCCGAAACGCTACGAAGTGCCCGAACGGCTCAAAACCGTGCTCCGCCCATACCAGGTGGAGGGCTTCCAATGGCTGTCCACCCTGTGGGACAAGGGCTTCGGCGGCATCCTCGCCGACGAGATGGGCCTCGGCAAATCCGTGCAGCTGCTCTCGCTCATCGAAGCGCGCAAAGGGAGCGGACCGGCGCTTATCGTCTGCCCGGCATCGCTCGTCTACAACTGGGCCGCGGAATGCGAGAAATTTGCGGGCGATCTGACGGTGGAAGTCGTCGCCGGTACGAAAGCGCAGCGACGCAAGGCCATCGCGACGGTGGCCGCGCAATCGCAGGAGAACGACGGTGCTACGACGAATGGCGCCACGACGTACGACGGCACCGACGTGGTGATCACCTCCTACGATCTGCTGCGTCGCGACGTGGACGATTACGCAGCCTGCCATTTCGCGCTGATGGCGCTCGACGAGGCGCAATACATCAAAAACCATGCCACAAAGGTGGCCAAATCGGTCAAACAGGTCACGGCCGACCATCGCTTCGCTCTGACCGGCACGCCAATCGAAAACCGGTTGAGCGAACTGTGGAGCATTTTCGACTTCCTCATGCCCGGACTGCTCGGCACCTATACGAAATTCCGCGAAAAATACGAGCAGCCGATCATGGCTCCCGGTCCGGAACATTCCGTCATGGCCGACAAACTGCAGGCATTGGTGGGACTGTTCATCAAACGCCGTCTGAAAAAAGACGTGCTCACCGACCTGCCCGACAAATTCGAGAACGTGCTCACCGTCAAACTGGAAGGAGAGCAGCGCAAACTGTACGCCGCACACGAACAGCGGCTACGCGCCACGCTCACCAAGGCGTCGGACGCCGACTTCAACACCAAGAAGATCCGCATCCTCGCCGAATTCACCTTGCTGCGCGAAATCTGCTGCGATCCAAGACTCGTATACGCCGACGCGAAGAACGCCTCCGCCAAACTCGACGCCATCGCCGAACTCGTGGCCACATGCATGGACGAAGGCAAAAAGGTCCTCGTGTTCTCGCAATTCACCTCGTTCCTCGAACTCATCGGCGCCAGACTCGCCGAACAAGGCGTGGAATACTACACCATCACCGGCGAGACGCCGAAGAAACGCCGTGTGGAACTGGTCGACGAATTCAACGGCAACGACGTGCCCGTATTCCTCATCTCGCTCAAAGCCGGCAACACGGGCCTGAACCTCGTGGGCGCGTCCGTGGTGGTGCACGCCGACCCATGGTGGAACGCCGCCGCGCAGAACCAGGCAACCGACCGTGCGCACCGTATCGGCCAAACCCAGGACGTGAACGTATACCAGATCGTGGCCAAAGACACCATCGAGGAACGCATCCTGAAACTGCAGGAAAAGAAAAACGAGCTGGCGCGCCAATTCACCGACGGCACCGCATCCGGCGGCGTCGGCACGCTCAGCAAGGACGATCTGCTCGACCTGCTGTCATAACATGCCCGCTGTCGCGGCGTGCGCAGACTGCGTTCCGAATCGCAAGACGAAAACGGAACGCAGGTTGCGCATATCGCATGGCGGGCGTATATATGGACAAGCAAGTTTCAGGGAAGGTGAAAATCCTTACTGGCGGTAACGGCACGACCGGCATTCATAACGGCCCCATACCGAAGCCCGCGACCCGCGAAAGCGGCTGATCCGGTGAGAATCCGGGGCCAACGGTTACAGTCCGGATGGAAGAAACGGAGCTCAACATGAGTGTATCCTCTCCTAGCAATACCTCCAATACCGCAGCTGATCAGGCCGCAGACAAACCGATGACCCGTCCGGACAACGCGCACTCCACAGGCGTCGCCGACTCCGGCCGCTGGTCCACCAAACGCATCGCCATGTACGCGCTGTTCGTGGCGCTGTCCATGGCCGTCAGCTTCATCGAATTCCCGATCATCCCAGGCGTGCAGTGGCTCAAATACGACCCATCCGGCATCGTCTGCCTCGTCGCGGGCTTCGCGTTCGGACCGGCCGCAGCCGTCATCGTCAGCGTGCTCGGCTTCGTGCCGCACCTGTTCACCAACCCATGGGGCACCCTGATGGCCGTGCTCGTGGCATTGGCCCTGTCCGTGCCGGCATCGCTCATCTACAAAAAGAACAAGACGCGCAAGGGCGCGCTGATCGGCATCATCGTCGGCGCTGTCGTGGCGCTCGCCGTCGCCATCGTCGGCAACATCATCGTCACGCCGTTCTACGCGCACATGACCACCGCGCAGGTCGTGGCGCTTATAGTGCCGGCGCTCCTGCCGTTCAACGCGTTGAAGTTCACCATCCACGGCGTGGTCACGTTCCTGATCTACAAGCCGATCTCCAACCTGCTGAACCGTTGAGCTTCGTTTGTTTCCCATTGAAATGAACATGGAGGGACCGTCCGCATCCACCGGAGGGTTCCTCCGTCTTGTTTTCCCCGAGAATTCCATACAGTGCTGGTGAAGGAAGATTTTATGGTTACGACCAATGCGCCGATCATAACGCTACGCGATGTGCGATTCACCTATGATGGCGGCGCGACATGGGCGCTTGACGGTGTGAGCCTTGACATCCGCCGTGGCGAACGCATCTGTCTGGCCGGACCGAACGGTTCGGGCAAATCCACGCTGTCACGTGTCATCGCCGGACTGGTGGCTCCCGATGAGGGATATGTCGCATTGTCAGGCAATGTGGTGTTCGACGAGTCCGGCGCGCACGCCGACGAGTATCGAACCGCCCGTTGCGGCATAGGCGCGGTGTTCCAGCATCCCGAAGACCAAATCGTCACCACCGTCACCGAAGACGACGTGGCGTTCGGACCGGAGAATCTTGCGATTGAGCATGATGAGATCGGCCTGCGCATCTCCGGTTCGCTGGACGCCGTGGATATGAGCGACTATCGCGCTTCCGATCCGACGCGCATGAGCGGCGGCCAACAACAACGCATCGCCATCGCCGGCATGCTGGCGATGGATTCCGATGTGCTCGTGCTCGACGAGCCGACCGCCATGCTCGACCCGCAAGGGCGCGCCGACATCATGCGGGTGCTGGACGAACTCCAGGACCGCGGCACCACCATCATTCTCGTCACGCACCATGCGGACGAGTTGGAACATGCCGACCGTGTGATTCAGCTGGAAGCAGGCCACATCGTAGGCGATGGCCCCGCCGACGAGCGGCTTCGGATGCCGGTTCAATCGGTGGGCCTACCGAAACGCATTGATGATGAGCCCGCCGAAACGCTCATCGAAGCACGCGACATATCGTATCGTTACGTGGACGCCGAACGTGACGTGTTCAACCACCTGTCGTTCAGCATCGGCAAAGGCGAGACAGTGGCGTTGATGGGACGCAATGGCGCCGGCAAAACCACATTGGCGCGCATGCTGTGCGCGTTGGAGAAACCCACGACAGGCTCGATCGTCATCGACGGCATCGCCGTGGCCACTGCGAAGGCGAACGGCGGAACGAAGCCCCTCAATCGCAAAAACCGTGCGAGGCTGCGCCGTACGGTCGGCTACGTCATGCAGCATCCGGAACGGCAGCTGTTCGCCGACACCGTGGCCGAAGACGTCGCATACGGGCCTTCCAACCTGGGATTGGATACGTCCGAGGCGATGGAACGCGCCATGCAGGCCATGCGGCTGCTGCATATCGAACATCTGCGAGACCGTTCGCCGTTCGACCTGTCGGGCGGCCAGCAGCGACTGGTGGCGATCGCCGGCGTGATCGCATGCGAGCCGAAAGCGTTGATTCTGGACGAGCCGACCGCAGGTCTTGACGAGGAGGCCGCCGCACGCGTGCACGGGCTCATCCACGAGCTCAAATCACGCGGCGTGACCATACTGCTCATCTCGCATTCGCAGGATGAAGTAGACGAGCTTGCCGACCGTACCATCATATTGGGCAAGCCGGCGAAACGTGCGGACTCTAAGGAATCCACGGAATCCACAGTGAAAGCCACCTGCGAAGAGGAGCCGGATGCGGAACCATCCGTGGACGCCGCCGGCTCGGACACCGCGACCGTGGGGGAGCGGCGGACCCTGTTGGAACGCCTCGATCCGCGCGTGGGCATGCTGTCCGCATTGGCGCTCATGTTCTCCGCGTTCGCCATCGGCTCATTCTGGCAATTGCTGCTTGCCGTGGTGTTCACCGGCGTGATCGCCGCGGCCGGACGCATCAATGTAGGCCGATTGGCCGCTTCCGTGCGTGTGTTCCTGGCATTGTTCGTTTTCTGCGGCCTGCTGAACATCTTCTTCGTGCGCACCGGCACCACGGTGGCGAGCCTCGGGCCGATTCCCATCACCGATGACGGCATCCGCATCGCCATACTCTACGCATGCCGGTTCGCCGTGGTCATCGTCATCGGAGCGATGTTCCTTGCCTCCACCACACCGACCGCCATGACCGACGCGTTCGAATCATTGCTGTCACCGTTCGCCAGATTCGGCCTGCACACGCAGGAGACGGCATTGGTGATGAGCCTCGCCCTGCGTTTCCTACCGACGCTTGGTGTGGAAACGAAAGCAATCATCGACGCGCAGTCGGCGCGCGGCGGCAGCGTCGAAACAGGTTCGTTCGTAGTACGCATCAAAGCGATGGTGGCGGTCGTCGTGCCGGTCTTCGCCGCAGCCATCCGCCACGCCGACAACCTGAGCCTCGCCTTGGACGCGCGCTGCTATGAGGAAGGTGCGACGCGCACGCATTGGCGTGTCATGCGCGTCACCGGCATGGACGTGGCCGTGGCGATCGTGGTGCTCGTCTATCTCGTCGCACTGGTCGTGCCGGGCGTGCTGTTATGACCGGTGCGTTGCGGGCGGATGGGCAAATACCGTCCTCACGCTAGGCTTGAGCGGGTATTTGTAGATAGGAATGGAACACATATGGCACTTACCAAAAAGCAGGTCAAGCAGCTGCGCGGCCTGGCCACCAAACTCAATCCGCTCATCCAGGTCGGCAAGAACGATCTGAGCGAAAACGCCGTCAAACAGGCGGACGAGACCATCGAGAAGCGCGAGCTCATCAAATGCTCCGTGCTCGACGGTTCCGGTCTGACCGCCAAGGAGGCCGGCGAAGGTCTCGCCGAACAGCTTGGCGCGGAACTCGTGCAGGTCATCGGCAACCGTTTCGTGCTCTACCGTCGTTCCCAGCGTGACGACGTGGAGCACATTCGTCTCGTGCGCGAATAGCGATCCGAACGTTATATGAGAAGCGGCCCGCCCTCCGAAACCAATCGGAAGGCGGGCCGCTTCATATGGAAATAAACAATCGGAAGAGAGCGTGCCGGAGAATCAGCTCTCCTGATCCCATTCGGGCTTCCACGTGTACTGCATGTCGTACGCGCTGGACCAGAACATGTACTCGTTCTCAACGCCGGTCACAAAAATATCGACCAGCTCCTGCTTGCGTTCCTCGCTCACCTCGGCGGCGAGTTTCTCGATATGCTCGATCAGCCAAGCCGAACCCTGCCAGAACTCGTCGGTCTTGTACATGTCCACCCAGCTCTTGTACTGGTTCACATCGAGCGTGTCTGCGAATTCATGGGCAAGACGATATCCGTAATCCGCATACACCCAGGCGCAGGGGAGCACGGCCACGAGAATGTCGAGGATGTCCTTGCCATAGGCGATGGAAAGGATGTTCGACGTGTACGCGCGGGCGAACGCCGACTGGCGCACGTTGTTCATCTGCTCGTCGGTGATGCCGTAGCTGGCCAGATACGTGCGGTGCACGGTCGACTCCACATTCAACGCGCCGTTCTGCACGTTGAGCATGAACGCCATGATCTCCGGATCGTCTGTTTTGGCCAGTCCCAAAGCATGCACTCTGGCGTAGTCGTTGAGATAACGGAAATCCTGCAGCAGATAGAACGCGAACTTCTCGCGCGGCAGAGTGCCTTCGCCCAGTTCGCGGATGAACGGCTGCCTGTAGCCTTCCTCCCATACGAGGTCGGCGGCTTTGCGCAGCCGCTGCGCGAATGGGGGAAGATTGGTTCGCGTGACGCCCTTCGAAGCGTCGAACGCGGAATCGGAATTGGTTACGGAAATCACATCAGCCATATGGCCATGCCTCCCTACGCTGGTGTCAACCATCAGGTTCAAAGGGTTCGGACGTCCACGCCCATCTCAATCCGTCATACGGATTCCCCTGCATACGCGGTTCATTATGGCAAACAAGTTCGTGCCGTGCAAGGTTCTGTCCATATTTGTCGCGGATTATGCCCGTGCTCGGCTCCATATCGAACATGGCCGATGTGTGGTTGAGGGCCGGTGCAAGAATGGAACGTATGACTGAAAAGCAAGTTGCGAAGAAGACCATCGAAAAGCTGGCTATCGTCGTGGTGACCTACAAGCGCCAGCAGCTGCTCGCCACCCTGTTCGAATCCATCGAGAAGCTTACCGTCGCCCCGTGGCGCATCATCGTCGTGGACAACGAGCACAGTGACAAGACCCATGGCATGGTCGAAGAATTCAGCGCCAAGCTCACCGCGCAGTGGGGCACCACCGTGGCCGACCTGTCCGGCAACGAGAACCGCGTGGTCTACGCGCCGCAGACCGACAACCTCGGAGGCGCGGGCGGTTTCTCCGCAGGCGTGAAGAAGGCGTACGAGCTGGGTGCCGAATGGTTCTGGGTCATGGACGACGACGTCGCCGTCATGCCGGAAGGCATCGAGCGCTTGGCCAAGTGGACCGATCGGCACGACGTGATTCAGGGAAGCCGCTACGACTATGATGGCGGTCCGTTCTACTGGCAGTACGATTTCATCGTCCCGCTCGGCATTCCGAACCCGATCGCACCGGCTGCGTTCGGCCCGGCTGGCTATCGCGTGATGGACACGTTGTGCTTCGAAGGCGGCCTGTTCCGCCGCAACATCGTCGAGAAGATCGGTCTGCCCGACCCGCGTTTCTTCATCTATTGGGACGACACGATGTACGGCTATCGTGCCAGCAAGGTCACCAATCCGATCGTCGTGCCCGACGTGGTGCTGCGCCGTACGCGCGAGATCGGCAATTGGGACATCGCCGGCGTGCGCCAGCTCAACTCCACTTCCGACATGAACCGCTACCACATCATGCGCAACCGCGGCTACATGGCCCGATACTTCATGACGTACGGCGATTACCGTCCGCTGTTGTTCGGCCTGGGTACGGTGCTGACCGCGGTCAAGGAAGTGATTCGACTGATGATGGTGGACCGCGAGCATTTCAAGACCGGCATCGTTCAGATCGCCAAGGGATGGTGGGATTCGCGCAAGCTGCTGCATGATCCGGAATGGCAGCCGATGCCGCCGCTGAAGTGACACCGTGGCCCACGCGTTTCCCAACGCGCGGCGATCACGCGATTGACGATTCGTCCCACGTCGGAGCCTCTACCGACGTGGGACGAATCGTTTGCAAAACAGGCGATGAAATATTTACTCGGTTAAGTATTACAATTTGTGCAATCGTTCTCACCATTTGTGCATGTCGCGCGCGATTTTGGGCATGTTGCGAGTTACCATAACACGTACCGGTTCGAATACACCCATAACATACCTTGATAGAGAGGTTGAAGATGATTGAGACTGCACAGGCATTCGGCGTTGACATTGGTGGCTCCGGCATTAAGGCCGCCCCGGTTAACCTCGAGAAGGGCGAGTTCGCCGAACCGCGTCTGAAGATCCTCACCCCGGAGGTGTCCACTCCGAAGGCCGTCGGCGAAATCGTTCGCCAGCAGCTCGAGCATTTCGAGGTTCCGGAGTCCGCTCCGGTCGGCATCGCCTTCCCGGCTCCGATTCATGTGGGCGAGAAGCTTGGCTACATGGCCAACCTGGACCAGTCCTGGGTCGGCGTGGACGTCACCGAAGTGTTCTCCGAAGCTTGCGGTCGTCCGGTCACCGTGGTGAACGACGCTGACGCCGCCGGTCTTGCCGAGCAGCAGTTCGGCGCCGCGAAGGGCCAGGATGGCCTCGTCATCGCCACCACGCTGGGCACCGGCATCGGCACCGCGCTGATTTTCAACGGCGAGCTCATTCCGAACACCGAGCTCGGCCATCTGGAACTGCTCAAGGGCAAGGGCGACGCGGAGAAGTACGCCGCATCCTCCATCCGCGAGAAGCTCGACATGGGCTACAAGAAGTGGGCGAAGCGCCTGACCAAGTACTACTCCCTCATGGAGTTCTACTTCGACCCGCAGCTGTTCGTCGTCGGCGGTGGCGTGTCCCGCGTCTCCGAGAAGTTCCTGCCGTACATCGACATCAAGACCCCGATCGTCGCAGCCAAGCTGCACAACGAGGCCGGCATCATCGGCGCCGCATACTACGCGAGCACCAAGCAGAAGTGATGTGTTGACCGATTAGGTTGTCACAAGGCCGTCTGATTCGTCGGACGGCCTTTTTCGTTGTTCCATGTGCCGCAGATGGAAGACGGCAGTCCATGGAGTAGGGTGGAGAGCATGCGTTTTTCCTCAAGAGTCGACATCAGTGAGCCCAATCCCATCGCCAAGGCGGAAGCCACCGCCAAAACAGCCGGCAGACCGCTCGGCAAGCTCAACGACTCCAATCCGACACGGCACGCGCTGGCTCCGGATCTTGTGCCGGACATCTACTCCGCCGACCCGCGCGGCCAACGCTACGCGCGTGAGGCGCTGGCCGCGTTCCTTGACATGCAGGAAATCGGCCATTGCTCGCCGGACGACCTGTACATCCTCAGTTCAACTTCCGAAGCCTACTCGTGGCTTATCAAACTGCTGTGTGATGCCGGTGACGCCGTGCTCGCACCGAAACCCGGCTATCCGCTCATCGAATCGATCGCACGCCTCGAATGCGTCGACATGATCGAATACCAACAACGATTCGACGGCTCCTGGTACATCGACGTGGCCGAACTGAAAACCGCGCTGGAAGGCCCGGACGGCAATCGCATCCGCGCGCTGGTGCTCATCAACCCCAACAATCCGACCGGTTCGTACGTCAAACCGTCGGAACGCGAGGCGATCGTCCGCCTGTGCCGGGACCACGACGTGGCCATCATCGCCGACGAAGTGTTCTACGATTACGATTTGGAACCATTCGAAGGCAACGCACGACTCGCGGGGGAGCGTGGCGCGCTCACATTCGCGTTGGACGGTTTTTCGAAAATGCTCGCCGCACCGCATGCCAAAGTCGGCTGGATCCAAGTGTCCGGACCGGCAGAAGACGTGACGGAAGCCAAGCGTCGTCTCGACGTGATCGCCGACGACTATCTGCCCATGAGCGAGATCGTCGCAAAACAAATTCCCGCACTGCTTGAAGCGGCGCCATCGCAGACCGCGCGCGTGCAGGAACGTGTGCGCGGCAATCTCAAAGCACTGCATGCCATGCTCGACGCGGACGAGCAAGGTCTCGTCAGCGTATTGCGTGCCGAAGGCGGATGGAACGTACTGCTGCGCGTGCCCAGCGTGCTCGACGAGAACGAGCTGGTGCTGCACATGATCGAACGCCACGGCGTATCCGGACAGCCCGGCTACTTCTTCGACATGACCTCCAACGGCTATCTGGCCATCTCACTACTGCCCGAACCGGACGATTTCCGGCATAACGTGTACGTGGTGATCGACACCGTCAACGAACTGATCGGCTGAACGGACTGCCGAGTCCGAAATCTCTTCTACGCCCTGTCGCCCTTCGCCGCCTCATACTTCGAACGAACCAAATCCGTGTAAAAATCGACCGCCTCACGAGGCACGCCGTCGAACACCACACGATGGTCGTCGACAACGAGCACGCGGCCGATCGCATATTCCGGACGGACGATCAGATCCGTGTCATGCGTGGCGAACACCACCTGCTTGTCATAGCTGAACAGGGCCTTCGCCACGCGCGCCGACGCCACCTCGTCCAAGCCCTTGGTCGGCTCGTCGGCGACGATCGCAGCGGGGGAGAAGCTCAACGCGGCCGCGATCGCCAGCAGATGCCGCTTCTCGCTATCCAAAGCGGAGGCCGGCTCGCGGGCCACGGAAGCCAAGTCGAAATGCGCGAACAGATTGCCGATGATCGCCTGACGTTCGCTTTCCGGCACCTTGTGCTTCTTCAACGGCAGGTCGATCGCCTCACGAATCGAAGCCGCCTTGTAGTAGGCGTTCGGAATCTCTTCGCGCCGCACGCGGCCGACCAGATCCTCGACATGCTTCAGATCGCGTTTCACGGCGGGGTCGTATGCGGTACCGTCCGCTTCGATGCGGACCGTTCCGGACGTGGCGGCCAACGCGCCATCCAACAATTTGAGCAGCGTGGTCTTGCCGGCACCGTTCAAACCTATCACCGCCACACGCTTGCTGTCAGGTGTGATATCAAGCGTGGTGGCCTCCAAGCCGATATTGCCGTCCTCGTACATGTGGGCGGCCTGGTCGAGATGGAACGTGACGGACGAAGCCGGTGTGGAACGTTTACCGGCGAACAGCGAATCGAAGAAACCCATACCGCCGATTGTAACGAACTGCAGGCGCAACCGCGCGCAGGTTCACCGGCAGTTCATCCGAATCGTCCGTGCCCGCATGCGTGGCGGACGCCTTGTAATCGGCGAACAGGCTGCCGAAATCCAACAGTCGCGTCACACTGCTGGTTTCGGCATCGAGTTTGACGACCTGGTCCTGCACGGCGTTGTCGTCGCGGCCCAGTTCGGTGGTGAGCAGCACGATGTCGCCTTTGGCATCCAACGTGCGGCCCGAGGATGGTTGCGTGGCGGCGAAAGCGGTTTCATGGTTGGCGACCCCCGGAACATAACTCAAAGCAACAATGATGACAATCGTTATGATTGCCGATGAAACTCAGAGCAAACCGGAAAAACTGCTATATGAATCAGGAAAGAAACCTGAATTTTTACTGGATGTAGCTTATGTCGGACGTCAACCCAACATGAACCAGGACTGCACGTCGAGATAGAGGGCGGGATTGTTGCGCAACATCTCATCGTCACGCCCGGGCAGGAACAACGACATCAGCGCGACAACCAGCGTGAACAGCAGCAGCGCGAGGAATCCGGCACGACATACCCAACGCAGACGCGGCTTGCCGCAATCAAGTACGATCAGCAACGAAGGCAACGCGGCCAAGGCAAACAGCCATCCGAAATCGGCGATGTACCGCCATCCCAAACCAGCCATGCGGGAGTCAATCACCACAAGCAGCAATCCCAATGCCAGGCTGGATGTCAACAACAGCCATGTGTTCGTGCGCCCGGCCTTGCGCATACGCCGGTAGAGGAACGGGCAGGCCAGCGCGGCCAACGTCAACGGAGCTATCGTGAATAAGCCGCCAGGCATTGCCTCGGTAAATCCCCAAGTGGGAAGAGGCGCCGGATTGACGGCGAGGAACGGAAACGCATCCGTGAACCGCAACGGCAGGAACAGGTAATATGCGACGGTCAGCGCAAGATTCGACAATGGCTGCCGATAACTGGTCATATCCGTGACCGTCATCTGATATGAGGTGCCGAAGTCGAGCGGTGATCCGAACCGGACCACGTTGTACGCCAGCAGAGGAACGATCGCAATCAATGCGGGAAGCAATGCGGCCAACGGCGCGCGCATCAGACGCCAGACCGACATATGGGGAAGGGAGGAATCATTGGAGGCGTGACGGAAAATCGACTGAATCTGCGGCCAGAATATTACGAAAGCCAGCAACGCCACGAGAATGAACTGCGGACGGCACCCCAGATTGGCCGCAATGCACATCGAGCCTGCAGCCAGATGGGGCAACGACAACGACTGCGTGCCATCAACCTCACGAATCCGATCGCCTGACGCCGGCACCCGCTTGGCGGCGCCCAACCACAGCCACAATCCCAACACGCTCAGAAACAGGGAGGCGGCGATCGGCACCGAATAGAAATTCGTCCGATACCACAGATACAAACCATTGGAAGCCAACAGCATGAACACGCACAGCATACTGACCGCAGCCAACGGCGCATTCGGACGAATTCGGGATATCACACGAATCACCAGCAGACATCCGAATACCAGAAAACCAAGCATCAGCAGCGGCACGGCCGCGCCGCAGGGCATCATCAGCCCGCCATCGACGAACAACGATGTGACCGCCCGATACGGCAGGAACAACAACAACGCGGGAACCACACCGAAATACGAATACCAGTGCCCCTGATAGAACGCGTAATCCCAATACACTGGGCTTACGCCATCGGCAAGCAACCGCTGCCGGGTGGCCACATCATACGGATCCGCCGCGTCACGCAACGCATCCGGCACATCCAAATCCAACCACGCGTGACCATCAAGCAGCGCCCTTGCCACGTAATCGTACTGGTCGAAATCATACGTGTACGTGCCTTTCGTATGGAAGCTCAACGGAGCCGCCTCCACCAGCTGCCACACCACAACGGCACAAGTGACCACAACAGGCACCGCCAGCAGCGCCCCCAGCCACGCACGCTGCCTCACACTCGTCGTATCCAACGGCATCCGCCACAACCGCGAACCAGGCCTCCACACCAGTACCATCGCCAACACGGCCACCATCACGCCGATACGCAACGGATTCAACGCGAACGGTACACGCACATTCGCACGCACCGCATCAAACGGAATCAGCGAACCCTTCGGCTCGACAATCCGCACGCACACCGAACCACCTGCAGCCGCCGCATGCACATACAGCGAACGCGGCGAAGACACCGACACCGAACTGACCGTACCGGCCCTGCGATTGACATCAGGACGGACACGAACCGTGCGCAACACCTGCTCCGATTGTCTGGCTGCCTTATCCAACGCCTTCGAGGACACCGGGTCCATACGAACATATTCCGACGAGCCATCCGCATCGACCTGCATATATGCCTGCGTCGGATCGGTGACCTTCAACAACCCCTCGTCAGTACGTTCGAGCCCAGGGCCCAGCACGTTGTACGCGGCGGCGGAATCACCCGATGCGGCCAAGGAACGCCAAAACGGCATATTGCACAACACGCACTCGACCGCCACCATCACCGCGAAAGCGACTACAATGGCTGCGCACATACGACGACGTGCCTGAAAACGCTGCTTCGAAAAAGTCACGTCATTATTCTAATAGCTTCATGTCGCGTTGGATTGAAAGAATGGCACACATGTCTCACCGCACACCATCAGACCCGGCCAGCCAACCGGAACATAACCGGACCATGCTCGAACGCGTCAGGCAAAATGTGCGGCGACTCGTCAACCAGGCCACGCCGCGCCACATCCACGCCAACCCCTTCGGCAAGGCGCTTGACAAGCCCGACGACATCGTCGACGAACTGACCCGCAACGCCATCCGGCTTAATCCGCTCATCAAACGACACGTCATCGACGGATTCGAAGGCGTGCCCGGAGGATTCCGCCTCGGATGGGCCCAACTGCCGCAGACCCACGGCCATGCCTTCTCCATCGGATTGTTCACCGACAGCGACCACTTCGCCCAAATCGCGCTCGCGGACGGCAAAGCGCGTGTCTTCGCCGGCACCGATCCGGACATGGACACGCAGGAACTCGAACCGCGGTTCGTCTTCGTCAAAGAGGAAACCCTTACGTTGGCGGACGGTCCAAGACTCGGCCATGCGGCCAGCCGCAATCCGAAAACGGTGCGCGCCACGCAAGGCGGCGTCGTGGGACGCATGCCGGGCGGTCGCATGATGTGGCTCGCCTCATGGCTCAAAACCGGCAACCGATACACGCTTGAGCAAATGCGCGCCAACCTGCCAGCGAATATGCGGTTCGACCTCGAATACCGGGACGCCATCACCATCGCCTTCTTCGCCGCCTACATGCTTCCACAGATGAACGGCCTGCTCGTCGGCTTCGGTTCCGGCAACATTTTCCGCAGGCTCAACCGCGAAGCGCCCATAGGCGCCATCCGACGGTCCATCAGAGACACCATGAGCGCCCGGTCGCATGGCATGCGCGCCTCCGGCCTGGAAGACTACTTCGCCGATCTGATGCGCGAAGCCCACGCGCTCGATACCGATCAAGGGCTCGAAGCTGTGCACGGAGCGGAACCGCTGCGCCTGTACACATCCAGCTATTCCGGATGCTACTTCTTCGCATGGGATTCCTCCCTGCCGTTCTCGGCAGTGCTGTGCGCCCTCAACATCGAGGGCAACCTCAACCGCTTCGCCGCCGTCAGCTCATGGCTGGAACGTAACGCACGCATCGGCGCTCTCCCCACGGAGGACACGGTGACGCGTGCCGAAGCCGCGCAGATCGACTTCGCCCTGCTGGAGAATCCGGCGCTGATCGCGTTGAAACCGGACGACCGGTTCGGCGCGATCCTCGACCCGAACCGGGAAGACGGCATCCAGGCCGCCAGCCGACTGGCGGATATCGCGGCCGACTTCCGGCGTGAAGTCGCCGAATCAACCAAGGACAACGTGTTGGAAGGCGATTCCGGCGCCGACGGAGGTTCCGAATGGGTGTACCGGCAGACCATGTCCCGTCTGCTGCGCAGCCTGCGTCTGCCATACCGTTTCGACGTTGACTTCCGGTGCGACCTCAGCGACGGCGAAGTCGCAATCGGCTTCACTTCTGCTGGAGTGTCCATGATGCCGTTCACCCGATACGACGTATCGCGCCGCGCGTGGATCGACCTGACCGACGTCGAACGCACGCGTATGAGCGTCGATTACAATCTGCGCGTCGGACTCATGATGGCCGCGCTGAGCTTCGGAGCCGATCCGAATGTCAAACGCGTGTCGATGCACATCGATTCGATTGGTCTGGAAGAGGCCGTAGCCGAACAGGATTCCGCCATCAGCGAGTTGATGAGCGAGGCGTTAAGCGCCTTCGAACGCATCCGTACCGGAGACATGAGGCCATCCGGATCCAAAGCCGCTCCAAAGGACGGCGACTACCATGGCGATCCGGCTCGGCCCGTCACTCCGAGAACCACCGATATCTCATCCGAATCAATCGATTCCGACGATTCGGCTGGCTCGGATAGCGTTGGCACTGGAGACGATACGGTGGACGGCCAGTTCGAAGACCTGATGAAAGACATCGACTTCGACGAAATGGCGTTCGCGGTACCGGACGGACGCGCCGATGATGACGACGCCTCCATGCGGGACGACGCCAGCGACAAAACGGAGTACGACACCTACCTCGATGATGATGACGACGATCCGATGGCGCAGCTGCGCAAAAACCCGACCGTACGCAACTTGGTGACCGTCACCTTCGCCCGCGACGAGTTCCTGAAGCGGCTCGACACTGACGGATTGGCCCATCCAACCGCCACATACCGCATGTTCGACGCCGAAATGGACGTGGACGGCAAAGGCGCGCTCAAACCCATCGATGCGGCCTTCGACCTTCGTGACAGCCGATTCTCACCGGCGGGAAGCCAAGAAGAACCCGAACTGTCCGACATTCGTTTTGATGACGGCACGGCGCAGTTGTTCGGCTGTGAGAACATGATGGGCCTGTCCATCCAGCGTGTCGACCTGTTGCAGCGCGCCGTGGGGGAGTTCCATCGTCTTGCGCAAAGCGACGGACTCGAATCGGTGGCCAAAGCCAAACAGGCCATGGACATCATCAATTCCATATCCGATCCGGAATTGACCGAATTGGCACCGCAGGTCACCAGCGCGCTGATCGACGGCGAAGACACGCCCGACTTCTCATTCGAACTGGCGCAATCCCTCGATGACGAACGTCTGAAGGCACGAGACATGCTGTTCTCCGGAGACGTCGAGCGGGCCATCGAATCCGCCCAGTCCACACTCGAACGCATGGACCGGATCTTCGCTGAAAATCCGGGCGTGCCGCGGTACTTCAATTCATATGCGGAACGCGTCATCTACAACCGCATGTTCGCCACCGAAGGCGAAAGAACGGTGCTCATTCCCGACAACCTGTTCTACATGCATATGGAGCTTGCCGACCTGCTCGCCCAAGTCAAAGGCGTCGATGCCGCGCTGCCGCATCTGAACGCCATGGTGCGTTACGCCCCCGCATACCCGCTGTCGCACCTCAAGCTCGCCGTGCAGCTGGGGCGTGCCGAGGACTGGGATCCGGCACGTGCGGCATGCCTCAACGCGCTGAACGTCGCGCTTGACCGGGAAGACGCCTCATTCGCCTACTATCGCCTCGCCTATGCGGAATGGATGTGCGACCACTTCGACCTTGCCGCCGCCTCATACATCATGAGCGAGGAGATCGCCCCCGGACGTATCGCCATGCTCGAAAGCGAACTGCAGGAACTGATCGGAAGAGCGCAATCGCAGTGCATTCCGGTGCCGACCAACGTGCAGGAAGCCATCCACGTGCTCGCCGACGCCGGACTGCCGGTATGGCCGAACACGCCGGTCGCGCCCCTGATGCACCAAGCGGCCCGCGTCTGCGTGGACAAAGGCATGTTCGTGCCCGCACGCACCCTGTCGGTGGCCGCGATGCGCATGGATTACGAAGACCATGACGGTGCCGACGTGGTGCAGGTGCAGTTCCTGCGCTCTCTGAACAACTAACAAAACGGTCGAACATTTGTGCGATAATCGGTGCTGGCGTGGACATCCGCGCGGCATGGCGGAAATGATGGGAAAGCGGTGACAATGACGAATCGTGATGATTCCGAACAGTTGGCATGGGATTTCGACGCGCCGGAGAGCGACGGTAGTTCCGCGGCCGTCGTGGCCGATGAGGGGCTGGCTTCGCTGACTCCGGGCAGCGAACGTTGGATTGCCGCGTTGCAGCCGACCGATGCCGACGCCATGCGCCTCGACAAGGTTGATGTGGCTTCGATGAGCGCCGAAGCCGCGGCCAGGCTGTGGGCGCGCGTGGCCGCATGGGTGGAATCAGACCAGATCGCATACTATATCGACGATGCCCCCGTCTCATCCGACGCGGCATATGACGCAAGATTGCGCTGCCTGCAATCGCTTGAGGCGCAGTTCCCATCACTTGACTCACCGCAGTCACCGACCCATCGCGTGGGCGGCACGTTCTCCAACGACTTCGCTTCCGTACGTCATCCATCGCGCATGATGAGCCTCGATGACGTGTTCTCCATCGAGGAGCTGCGCGAATGGTACGACGGCGTGCTCAGGGGATTGGATTGGCCCGAATCGAAGCCACTGCCCATGACCTGCGAGGTGAAAATCGACGGTCTTGCGCTGAACCTCATCTACCGCAACGGCGTGCTTGAACAGGGTCTGACCAGAGGCGATGGCGTGACCGGCGAGGACATCACTCTCAACGTGCGCACCATCTCCACCATTCCGCAGAACCTTGCCGGACCGGAGGAAGACATTCCCGAATTCGTGGAGATCCGCGGCGAAGTGTTCATGCGATGGGACGATTTCAACAAGCTGAACGCCGAGAACGAGGACGCCGGTCGCGCGCCATTCGCCAATCCCCGCAACGCGGCCGCAGGTAGCCTGAGACAGAAGGATCCGCGTATCACCGCAACCCGTCGCCTGAGCTTCTACGCGCACGGCATCGGATCGCTGCGTTGGGGTGCGGGGCACGCCGGCAACGGCCATGATGTGGTCAACGACCAATCCGAAGCCTACGAATTGTATAAGAAATGGGGTGTGCCCGTCTCTCCGCACAACCGTGAGGTCACGTCGTTCAAGGAAATCCTCGACATGATCGACTATTACGGCGAACACCGAGGCGACATCGAACACGCGCTTGACGGCATCGTCGTGAAGGTCGACGATTTGGGATTGCAGCGTTCCCTTGGCGCCACATCGCGTGCGCCGCGCTGGGCCATCGCCTACAAATATCCACCGGAAGAAGTCAATACCGAGCTGCTTGACATCACTGTGCAGGTGGGGCGCACCGGACGTGTGACTCCGGTGGCGGTGTTGAAACCCGTGTACGTGGCCGGTTCCACAGTATCCCGTACCACGCTGCACAACCCCTTTGAAGTGGAACGCAAAGGCGTGCTCATCGGCGACACCGTGGTGGTGCGCAAGGCGGGAGACGTGATTCCCGAGCTCGTTGGTCCGGTGCTGGAGCGGCGCAAGGGGCGTGAGGGCCAGCTCCGCCGGTTCGTGATGCCCACGCGTTGCCCGAGCTGCGGCGCGGAACTCGCTCCCGCCAAAGAGGGAGACAAAGATATACGCTGCCCGAACGTGGAATCCTGCCCGGCGCAGCTGACCGAGCGGATCATCAATCTGGCGTCCCGCAAGGCGTTCGATATCGAACATCTGGGCGACCAATCAGCCATTGCGCTGACGAATCCCGAAGAGGACAGGCCCGATTCCATCGACACGTATGCGCCGAACATCACCGAAATCGTGGTGAAACCCGGTGAGGAGCCTGAACCGTACGAGCCGGTGGCGGGACTGGAACTGCCGCCCATGCAGACACCTGTGCTGTCCAGCGAGGCCGGGCTGTTCTCGTTGACGTCCGCAGACCTCAAGGATGTGCGCGTCTGGCGCGAGGCCCCAATCATCGAAATCCACGAGACCGTCGGGTCAAACGGCAAGATCAAGAAAGTGCGCAAACGTGTGGGCGGATCCGGATTATGGCATCAGGTGCCCGCATTCTGGACCGCGCCTACCGCCGCCCGCAAACGCAAGGAAGCCGACATCGACGAGACCGCGGAATATCCGCAATACGTGGTGCCGGATGACGCCGTGGTGATCCGCGAGGAAATCAAGGTATCCCGTGGAGGCACGTCCAGCGTGCAGCCGGTGTACATTCGTCCGGCGGAAAACACCCGCAAGATGCTCGACGAAATGGACAAAGCCCGCCATGCCGACCTGTGGCGCGTTCTGGTGGCCCTGTCCATCCGCAGGCTCGGACCGCCCACCGCACGCACCATCGCCAGCGCGTTCGGTACGTTGGATGCCATCGAACATGCCAGCGTGGACGAATTGTCCCAAATCGACGGTATTGGTCCGGAAATTGCGGAATCCGTAGTCACATGGTTCACCGCGGCCCGTGAGCCGGGCAATTGGCGCGGTGCCGTGCTTGACGCATGGAAGGCCGCCGGCGTAGGAGTCGTACAAGCCCAAGCCAGCGGACTACCACAGACATTGGCAGGCAAAACGGTCGTGGTCACCGGCTCGTTGGAAGGATTCTCCCGCGATTCCGCCAAAGAGGCCATCGTTCTGCGCGGAGGCAAAGCCGCAGGATCCGTCAGCAAGAAAACCGATTGGGTCGTCGTAGGCGAGAATGCCGGCTCAAAAGCCGCAAAAGCCGAGGAACTGGGCATCCCCATGCTCAACGAAGACCAATTCAAACAGCTGCTCGACACAGGAACAGTTGAATAATCGCCACACCATCTGGCAAGCCGTGCCGCGAACCGCTACTGTGGTACGCGGCATAAGGAGGAAGCATGAGCGACGAGCGCACCATCGAAGCGCGCATCTACGAACGGCTAAGCAAAGTGATTGACCCCGAACTGGGCAGGTCCGTCACCGACTTGGGCATGATCGCAGCCATTGACGCCACGCCAGTGGCAGGCGAAACCAACACGTACGACGTACGGGTGCGGGTCGAACTGACCGTGGAAGGCTGTCCGCTGTCGCAGACCATCACCAACCAGATCAACGGCGCGGTCGCCTCCTATCCCGATGCCACGTTGATTCCCAGCATCGAAGTCGGCTCCATGAGCCAAGACAAACTCACCCAGCTGGTGGCCGGCCTCAAAGCGGAACGTAAACAGAACCCGTTCAACAAACCCGGCATCAGAACCCGCATCTTCGCCATCGCCTCTGGCAAAGGCGGCGTGGGCAAATCGTCTGTCACCGCCAATCTGGCAGCCACATTCGCGGCGCTCGGCTACGATACCGCCGCCATCGACGCCGACATCTACGGTTTCTCGCTGCCCAGGCTATTCGGCGTGCAATCACAGCCCACGAACCTCAACGGCATGCTCATGCCCGTCACCGCATGGGGTGTGAAACTGATCTCCATCGGCATGTTCGCCGGCGCGGACAGAGCCATCCTATGGCGTGGTCCAAGACTGCAACGCTCCTTGGAACAATTCCTATCCGACGTATGGTGGGGCGAGCCGGACGTATTGCTGCTCGACCTGGCGCCCGGCACCGGCGACATGGCGATTTCCGTGGCACAGGCACTGCCGAACGCCGAACTGGTGGTGGTCACCACACCGCAGCCATCCGCCTCCGACATCGCGGTACGATCCGGCCTGGTGGCATTGCAGGTGCCGATGAAAGTTCGCGGCGTCGTGGAAAACATGAGCTACTACGAGCACAAAGGCGAGAAGCTACGTATCTTCGGCGAAGGTGGCGGCGCACGCGTATCCGAACAGCTGACCCACAGCCTCGGCTATGAAGTGCCACTGCTCGCACAACTCCCATTGGAGCCTGAACTGCGCGAAACCGGCGAAGCAGGCCGGCCCGCAGTCCTAACCAAAGAGGGCGCGTTGCGGTCGGACGGTATCGGAGAAACATTCAAGAATCTTGCCGAATCGCTGATGAGACTGCCTCAATAAAATCACCATACGGTTGGAGCGTTCCTCCAAAACAACACATCGGAATGCGACTCAGCCACGGAATACGGAATCCGTTATGAGACAAAACCGACGTAAATCGTGGGTCCTGTGTAATATCAGGCGCAGACACGGGGGCCGAATGGCTGAGAGGAAGCAACCGCTTCAACCGTATGAACGTATACCGGGTAATGCCGGCGCACGGACGTCTCTCTATTTCCCGTGCCTTGACGAAAAGAGAAAGGCACATATCCCATGACTGAAGAAAACCAGTCTTCCGCAGTTCGCAAACACAACAACAAGTGGCGCGTGGTCGATATCGTCGTCGCAGCCATCATCGCCGTCGCATCCGGCGTGATCTTCTGGGGCTGGGACATCGTCTGCACCGCGCCGCTGGCCCTCTTCGAGGCGGTGACTCCAGGCTTCGAAGGCCTGCTTAACGCTTTCTGGCTGTTCGCAGGCCCTCTGGCCGCCATCATCGTGCGCAAGCCTGGAGCCGCACTGTTCGCGGAAACCCTCGCGGCCGCGCTCGAACTCACCATGGGCAACCAGTGGGGCGTCGGCGGCTCGCTGATCGTCGGTATCGTGCAGGGCCTCGGCGCCGAAATCGGTCTTGCCATCTTCGCCTATAAGAAGTGGGACCTGCTGTCCACCACGATCTCCGGCGCACTTGCAGGCGTCGGCTGCGGCCTGTACTACTGGCTTACCAATCCGGCTTGGAGCGCGCTACGCGTCAGCATCTACCTGATCGCCTCCGCCATTTCCGGCGCGGTGCTCGCCGGCGCGGTGATGTACCTCCTGCAGGTGGCCATCGCCAAGACCGGCGTGCTCGACCGCTTCGAATCCGGTCGTACGCAGGAACTGGTCTGATTGTCCGATGCAAGCAAATCCCGCATCACATCAAGGTGGTGCGGGATTTTCTTGTGATGGCGCATCGCATGACAACGGCATACGAAACAACAGCATGACAATCAGAAGAAAGAACGACGAATGACCACTGACGTTCAGAACACAACAGCGGCCGGCGTGACCGCACATGATTGGGGATGGAGACACGCCTCACGTAAGGATTTCGCGCTACGACACGTCGACTTCGACATCAAACCGGGGGAGCGGGTACTGTTGCTTGGCGCGTCCGGCGCAGGCAAATCAACCCTGATGTCCGGTTTGGCCGGCGTGCTCGGTGGAGATGACGAAGGCGAGCAGGAAGGCGAGCTGCTCATCGACGGCGTCGACGCCAGACAAGCGCGCGGACGTTGCGGGCTGGTGCTTCAGGACCCGGACTCGCAGACGATTCTCGAACGTGCCGGAGACGACACCGCATTCGGCTGCGAGAACCTGAACCTGCCGAAAGATGAAATCTGGAACCGGGCACGAGCCGCCCTTGACATCGTCGGGCTCGACTACATGGCGTTCGACCGCTCCACACGAGGACTTTCCGGCGGGCAACGTCAGCGCCTCGCCTTGGCGGGCGTGCTGGCCATGCACCCTGGCCTGCTGCTGCTTGACGAACCGACCGCCAACCTTGACCCGGACGGTGTCAAGGAAGTGCACGACGCTGTCCGCCACGTCCTCGAACAAACCCATGAGACGCTGGTTGTGGTGGAACATCATATCGACGTGTGGCTCGACCTGGTCGACCGCGTCATCGTGCTGGGCAAACCCGAAGCCGATTCGAACGTCGGCGGCGTAATCGCCGACGGCACTCCAGACGAAGTGTTCGGCCACATGGGTCAGGTGCTTGCCGACGGCGGTGCGTGGGTGCCGGGCCGCACCATCGAAAGCCACGCGCCCAAACCGGAACAAATCCGGCAACCGCAGGACGTCGTGCTTTACACGCGGGATCTGAGCTTCGGCTATGATTTCCCGCTCGGCGAGCATATCGACCTCGAATTCCATTCCGGTGAGGTGACCGCGTTGACCGGCAGAAACGGCGTGGGCAAATCCACACTCGGACTCACTCTCGCAGGACTGCTCAAACCGATAGCAGGACGTGTATGCATGGCGGACGATCTGGTACCTCCCCATCGCGAAAACAATGTGATCACATGGAAAAGCCGCGACTTGCTGGGACGTATCGGCATGGTGTTCCAAGAGCCGGAACACCAGTTCGCCGCATCCACCGTGCGAGACGAGGTGGCCATCGGCCCCAAATCCATGGGCAAAACCGACGAGGAGGCGTATTCCATCGCCGACAGGCTGTTGGAACGCCTGAATCTTTCCCGCTTCGCCAAAGCGAATCCATTCACCCTATCGGGCGGTGAGAAAAGAAGACTGTCCGTGGCGTCCATGCTGGCTGCCGCGCCAAAAGTGCTGGTCATGGACGAGCCGACATTCGGACAGGATTTCACCACGTGGACCAGCATGGTCCAATTGATCGCCGGTGCGCGCGACCAAGGTTGCGCGGTCATCATGATTACGCACGATGAGCCGCTCATCGAAGCGCTGGGCGCACGCCGTATTTTGGTCAGAGAGGGGGAGTGACATGCTCGAAACCAACAAAAACAGTGGGCGCGACGGCAATGAAAAGCTCGAAACCATTACCGTGGTGCCACACAAGGAACGTCGTAACGAAACGAAGCCGGCGTCACCGTCATGGTTCGTGGCGAAAATCAACCCGGTAAGCCGTTTCATCGGTGCGTTGATCCTGTGCATTCCGATGTTCTTCACCCTCGATGTCGTTTCGGCATCCGTGGCGTTTGGTTTGGAAATGCTATTGTTATGGATCGGCGGAGTGGCTCCCTGGACGGTCTTGCGCAAGACATGGCCGGTATGGATAGCGGCCACAGGCAGCTTCGTTTCCGTGGCGTTGTACGGCAAGACATCCGGCACGGTGCTGGCCAATCTGGGCGGCATCATCGTCATCTCCCAAGGATCGCTCTATCTGGCGTTGGCCACATTCCTACGTGTCGCCGCAATCGCCGTGCCGGGTGTGATTCTGGCTTTGGGACTCGACCCGACCGATCTGGCCGACGGACTCGTGCAGATTCTGCGCCTGCCGCAACGTTTCGTATACGGCGGCCTTGCCGGCATGCGCATGTTCACGCTGCTGCAGGACGATTGGCGTGCACTCGGCCAGTCACGCCGCTCGCGTGGCCTCGGCGACGGCAGCACCATCAAACGCGTCTTCTCGCAGGCATTCAGCCTGCTCGTCGTATCCATCCGACGTGGAACGAAACTCGCCACCGCCATGGAAGCGCGCGGATTCGGATCCGACGCGCCACGAAGCCAAGCGCGCGAATCGAAACTGCATGCGGTCGACTGGCTGTTCTACGCCATCTGCATCGCGGTGCCGGCAATCGCGTTGGCCACCGCATACTACACCGGCTACTGGCATTGGGCGTTCAGCAACGTGTCCAACTAATGGATGATGATTCCCCAATCGGCAGCTAAATGAAAAAGCTCTCTGTCATACGTTCCAATCGGAATCGTATGACAGAGAGCTTTATCCTATTTCGGCAAGCCTTACACGGCTTCTTACTTGGCGAGCTTATCCAGCAGCAACGCTTCGGTGATGACGTTGTTCTTCAACGCCGGCAGACTGATGGACTCGTTCGGGCTATGCGCGTTGGCCTTCGGATCCTCCGGACCGGTGACCAGCACCTGCGCCTTCGGGAAGATGCGCTGCAATTCCGGAATGAACGGGATGGAACCACCCTCGCCCTTGTTGACCGGAGCCACACCGAACGCTTCCTCCATGGCGTCCATGGCGTCCTTGGTGGCCTCAGCGTTCGGATCCATGGCCCAGCCCATGCCGTTGTCGAGCTTGTCGACCCACACTTCGGCACCGAACGGCGCATGCTCCACCATGAACTTGGCCAACGCCTCCTGGGCCTCTTCCGGGCGCTGGTTCGGCGCGGTGCGCAAGCTCAGACGGAACGTGGTTTCAGGAGAGATGACGTTGAAGGATCCTTCCACCGGATGCGCGTCGAACCCGATGACGGTGACGCTGGGCTTCGTCCACAGACGCGCGGCGAGCGAACCGGTGCCGGCAAGACGATACGATTCGACGATGCCCGCGTCGGCACGCACAGTCGCCTCGTCCATATCACGCTGCAGGCCGCCAACCGGTTCCTCGGACGCAACGCCCGGCACGGCCAAATCGCCATTGGCGTCGTACATGGAGGAAATCAACATCGCAGCCAGCGTGTTCGCGTCAAGAATCGGGCCGCCATACTGGCCGGAATGCACCGGATGTTCCAACGCCTTGACATGCACATCAATATCGGTGTTGCCACGCAGCGACGTGGTCAGCGACGGAATCTCAGCGGACCAGTTGCCCGAATCGGCCACAATGATCACATCGGAAGCGAACTCGTCCCGGTGCTCTTCGATGAACGGAATGAAGCTCGGAGAACCCATCTCCTCCTCGCCTTCGATGAACACCTTGATGTTCACCTTCAGATCGTCTCCAAGCGCTTTCAGCGCACCGGAATGAATGGCGATTCCACCGCCGTCGTCCGCGGCTCCGCGGCCGTACAGACGCGTGTCGATTTCAGTGCCGACGAACGGGTCGGTGTTCCATACGCTCGGATCCGGCACCGGCTGCACGTCATGGTGCGCGTACAGCAGCACCGTCGGCGCATCCTTGCTGACGTTTTTGGAACCGATGACCTCCCAAGCGCCCGGCGTGCCGTCGGGGTTGTGCGACTGCACCACCTTCGTATCGACACCAACCTCGCGCAGCAGGTCCGCCACGAATTGCGCGGAACGCTTCATATGATCGGCGGTGATGCCTTTCGCGGAAATCGACTGCAAGGCGATCTTCTGGTTCAACACGTCGACGATGCGGTTGAAATCCGACTCGACGCGCGTGCGGATCTCTTCGGCTCCTAAAGCTGTCATAATCCTTGATGCTCCCTATATATGCGTGTGTATTACGCGGATTGAATATCGTGTGACGAATGTCCATTGTATCCGTTCTTTGCAGACCGTCCGACCGCAGCTTGAACCGCAACGCAAATGGCATCGCGGGCGGCATCGAGCGTCGATACGTCACCTTACGCTCTATAGGCATGAGTTTGTTTACCAAGAAGGAAGAGCCGGCGCAGGAGAACGTCGAGAGCAAGGCTGCACAGCCGACCTCCGGCAAGGGCCGTCCGACCCCGAAGCGCAAGGACGCCCAGGCGCAGAATCTCCGTCCGCTGGTCCCCAAGGATCGCAACGCCAGCCGTAAGGCGGCCAAGGCCCGCATCCGCGAACGTGAGAACGCCGAATACGATGCCATGCAAAGTGGCGACATCAACCACATGCCGAAGTCGGAACGTCTGCCGTGGCGCATCTACATCCGTGACTACGTCGATGCCCGCTTCAATCTGGGCGAGTTCTTCATCCCGGTCGCGTTCATAATCCTGATCGGATCCATGGTCGTCACCTACAAGTGGCCTGCATTGGCGTTGCCGCTCATGCTGATCATGTATGTCTACTTGTTCGCCGTGATTATCGACGTGGCGGTCATGTGGCACAAGCTCAAGAAGAAGCTCATCGAGAAATTCGGTGAGCAGTCCGTGGCCAAGGGCATGCGTTCCGGTTCCTATGCGTGGAGCCGTGCCATCCAGATTCGCCGTTGGAGGCTTCCGAAGCCTCGTTACCCGAAGCGTGGACACTGGCCGGAGTGATCGGTATCGAGAACCGCCGGTGATTTTTCAAGCCGTCAGCGAACAACTGACGGCTTTTCCATTACCATGGAAAACGATTGCTCGCATCGAACAAAAGCTCACTTCACGTGCGTGCAAACGAATCAATGAGGAACGAATTGGGATTCAATATGGTTCAACAGCATTTCGACATCGCTATCATCGGAGCCGGCCCCGGCGGTTACTCTACGGCACTGCGTGCCGCGGAACTCGGCAAATCGGTGGCGTTGATCGAACGTGACGGTACGCTCGGTGGCACATGCCTCAACCGCGGATGCATCCCATCGAAGGCATTGTTGACCGCCGTGCATAGCGTCGAAACCATCCATAACGCCGAACGCATGGGCATCAACGCCACGCTGCAGAGCATCGATTTCGGCAGATTACGTGATTTCCGCGTCTCCACCGTGGAAACGATGACGAAAGGGCTGACGGGCCTGCTGGCGCATCGCGGCGTCACCGTATTCCGCGGTTGCGCGGCATTGCAGAACGCGCATACAGTACGTGTCACGCCGGCTGAGGGGGAGACGCAGGTATCGCGGTCCGTGGAAGCCGGCGTGTTCGAACCGGTTGAAACGGAACTTGCGATCGATGCCGACGACGTCGTGTTGGCAACCGGATCGCGTCCGCTTGCGTTGCCTGGAAATCCGTTCGCCGGCGCGCTGATCGATTCCACCCAGGCGTTGGAGCTGAATACCTTGCCCTCCAGCGCGGTGATTATCGGTGCGGGTGCGGTGGCATTGGAATTCGCGTCGCTGTGGAATGCCGCCGGTTGCGAAGTGACACTGCTGATTCGTAAGGACCGCGTGCTGTCCACATGGGAACGCCGTGCTTCGATGACGCTGACACGTGAGCTGAAACGCAGGGGAGTGAACGTGATCGCACGCACCGCGGTGGACCGTGTCGACACTGGCGCGAACCTAGGGGCCACTGTGCACTATCGGCAGGGCGATTCCGATGAGGACCGCACCGCTTACGGCGAAGTGGTGCTTGCCGCCATCGGACGTGTGCCCAATACCGACGCCGACTGGTTCCGCTCCAGCGGCCTGAAGCTCGACGAACGAGGATACGTGACCGTCGACGGATACGGACGGACGAACCTTGATGGCGTGTGGGCGCTGGGAGACATCACTCCAGGTCATGCGCTGGCCCACCGCGCCTTTGAACAAGGCATCACCATCGCTGAGAAAATCGCCGGAGCCGATCCAAAACCCGTGCTTGACGACACCGTGCCACAGGTGGTGTTCTCTTTCCCCGAAGCAGCAAGCGTCGGATTGACGCTCGACCAGGCAAAAGCGCGCGAAGACGTGGTCGAGCCGAAGGAGACGGCATACCCGATGCTGTCCAACGCGCGCATGCTGATGAGCGGGGAAGGCGGATCGATGACCGTCGTCAGCGGTGCGTTTGCGAACAATCCTGATATGCAGGTGGTGTTGGGCGTGCACATCGTCAGCCCAATCGCCAGTGATTTGATAGCGGAAGCCGAACAGTTGGTCGGCAACCGTGTCCCGCTTGCCGATGCGGCACGGCTCATCCACCCGCATCCCACGTTCAGCGAGACGCTCGGTGAGGCGTTGCTGAAAGCGGACGGACGCCCGCTGCATACGAGATAGGCGGAGTAGAATAGCGCAGTCGCACCATAAATGGCATGGTTCCTGATAAACTATCGTCCCAGTGTGTGTAACCGAACCGTCAAGCGAGGAAGTCGATGGCAGATAAAGCAGAGAAAAAGAAGCAGAAGAAGCAAGGCACCATCAGCCAGATCATCCAGATCTTCAAATACACCCAAGCTGAGGATAAGGCGCTTCCGTGGCTGTGCGGTGGCGTGTTCGTGGCACCGATTATCGTGTTCGTCGTACTGGGCGTCATATTCAAGTGGCATGTGTTCAGCTGGATCCTGTTCATGATTCTTGCCGTCATGCTGGGCGTGCTGTTCGCCACCATGATGCTCACCAAGCGTGCCGACAAGGTCGGCTACGCCAAGATCGAAGGTCGTCCCGGTGCCGCAGTAAGCGTGCTCGGCAACATCAGCAAGGCCGGCTTCAACTTCCCCCAGGAACCGGTGTGGATTGACCCGAAGACCAAGGACGCCATCTGGCGCGGTACCGGTTACAACGGCATCTATCTGCTGGGCGAAGGCGATTACAATCGCGTCAAGCGAGCCATGGATCGTCAGGAGCAGCGCATCAAGGGCGTGACCGCCGGCTCCGAAATCCCGGTCTACCGTATGTACGTCGGCACCGGCGCAAACCAGACCCGCCTCAAGGACGTGCGCAAGACGCTGCTCAAGTTCAAGAGCTACCAGCCGACCCATCACAAGAACAAGCTGATGGCCGCCATCCATCCGAGGACTCGTTTCGTGCTCACCAAGACCGAGCTCACGGTGCTCAACGAGCGCCTGCGTACCCTGCAGCTGAAGAACGGCATGAGCGTGCCGAAGGGCGTCGACCCGATGCATCCGCAGCGCGTCAGCCGTCGCGCCATGCGCGGCCGCTGACGGTCATAGCACCCGCATGATGTCACGGAAGGTTCCGATCGTATTCATACGATCGGGACCTTTTTCATGCTGCCTGTCCATTAAATGAACGCTTCTGAAGGGGCGGACGTGGCTGTTCGTAACAATCGAATCGTGATTTTCCGCGAAATCACACCTCGAATATGTCATTACGAAACATTCTCGTAACCCAAATGGCGAGTGAGCGAAACGCGCGACCATAGACTAAGAGCCTGTAAGTAACTTATTCGAAAGGAGCGGTCCCGTGACTGCACTTGAAACCAAGGCTGATGCTGAGGCCCTTATCAACAAGGAAGGCATTGAGTATGTCTCCGTTCGCTTCACCGATCTGATCGGTGTTCAGCAGCACTTCACCGTGCCGGCAAGCGAATTCCTGAAGGACGCCTTCACCGACGGCATGCCGTTCGATGGTTCTTCCGTGGAAGGCTTCCAGGCCATCAACGAGTCCGATATGAAGCTGGTGCCGGACGTTTCCACCGCATTCATCGATCCGTTCCGCAAGCACAAGACCCTCGACGTGGCATTCTCCATCGTCGACCCGCTGACCGACGAGCCGTACTCCCGCGACCCGCGTCAGGTTGCCGGCAAGGCCGAGGCTTACCTGAAGTCCACCGGCATCGCCGATACCGCTTCCTTCGCTCCGGAAGCCGAGTTCTTCATCTTCGACAAGGTACGTTTCGAGAACAGCATGCAGCGCTCCTTCTACGAGGTGGACTCCATTGAGGCTCCGTGGAACTCCGGTATCGACACCGAGGACGATGGCACTCCGAACATCGCGTTCAAGAACCGCGTCAAGAAGGGCTACTTCCCGGTTCCGCCGATTGACCACACCCAGGACCTGCGCGACGACATGGTCGCCAACCTGCAGAAGGTCGGCCTGATTCTCGAGCGTTCCCACCACGAGGTGGCAGGCGCTGGCCAGCAGGAGATCAACTACCGCTTCAACTCCCTGCAGCATGCAGGCGATGACCTGATGAAGTACAAGTACGTCGTCCACGAGACCGCTGCCCTCGCTGGCAAGGCCGCCACCTTCATGCCGAAGCCGATCGCAGGCGACAACGGCACCGGCATGCACTGCCACCAGTCCCTGTGGAAGGACGGCAAGCCGCTGTTCTACGATGAGAAGAACTACGGCGGTCTGTCCGACCTCGCCCGCTGGTACATCGG
>ERZ507026.140-NODE-140-length-45307-cov-5.581764_pt1 | contig 45307 bp, 39 predicted proteins | sample MGYA00512876_ERZ507026 | MGnify/ENA metagenome assembly ERZ507026 | reverse complement strand
CCTCCGGCGTGAAGTACTACATCGAGGTGGCCAATATGCCCACCACCAACGACGCTCTGAACTTCCTGCGGGCCCAGAAGCATATGATCGTGGCCCCCTCCAAGGCCGTCAATGCCGGCGGCGTGGGCGTCTCCGCTCTGGAGATGGCACAGAACTCCGAGCGTCTGGTCTGGACCGCCGAAGAGGTGGATGCCCAGCTGCATAAGATGATGAAGACCATCCATCAGGTGTCTGCCGAGGCCGCTGAGGAATACGGTCTGGGCTACGATCTGGTGGCCGGTGCCAATATCGCAGGCTTCAAGAAGGTGGCGGAAGCCATGATGGCGCAGGGCTGCTTCTAAGCCGTCCCTTCCCCCTATTCACCCATAAAAAAACATCCCCGGTACAGCTGTACCGGGGATGTTTTTTCTTTGGATGCGGCCTCCCCCGACTCTTCCTGTGGGGCACTCCCTGAAAACTCCCCTTCCATCGGCGAGCTAAGCAAACCGCAAGCAGATGCCTTGATCGAGGAGTTTATGCAAGCAGATGCCTTAATAGGGGGAATCCGTGTAAACAGAACACAAGTTTCCCGTTTACGGGTCGAAAATCGCAAGGAAATAAAATTCGGTGGTTTCTGATCCGTGTCCCTTGATTGGTTTCGCCAGCAAAATTGCCCATTTCAGGGCAATCGAACTTCCGGAGTAATCGAGAAATATATTTCTTCACAAGAAAAACATCTGTAAGGTAACTCTGCCTTACAGCTGTTTTATTTTCTCACTTTTTCCCTTTTCCCCACTTACTCATAGGGCGGAATATCAGCGGCCAGACGGCTCCCGCCACCAGCACCAGCAGGAAGTACCGCACACCGCCGGCCAACCCCTCATGGCCCAATAGCGCCAGCAGCGGAGCCTTCAAGCCGCTCTTGATGGCCAGCAGCAGCGCCATGCCCACAGCCACCTTGATGACCTGCACCCACCAGACGGCCTGCGTCTCGAAGTGAATATATCGCCGATCCAGCAGCCAAGCCAACGTCATACCCGCCACAGCGCCCAGCATCTTCCATGCATTGCCGATGCCGCTGGCCAGATTCTCCGCATCCGTGTCCGCCGAAAATCCATAGGCCTCCACGAACACCACAAAGGCCCCGCTGACCACCAGCATGGCAGCCAGCACATAGCCCATGTATCGGGGCTTTTCCTGCGCCCGCCGCATCAGGGGATACAGTCCCAGCACCAGCGCCGCCGCCAGTACCAGCGACACCCCCACGTCCGCCGGGGTATGTACCCCCAGATACATCCGGGAAAAGGCGATGACCAGCGCCAGTGCCGTCAGCCCCAGCCGCACCCACCGGCGTCCGCCCCACCGGGCCATGCCGCCGAAGAGCCCTATGGCGTTCTGGGTATGGCCGCTGGGGAAGGAGTACCCCGTGGCCTCCGCCCGTGCGCTCTCCACAATGGTAAAGTTGGGGTCCCGCACCCACGGCCTCGGCACCCGGCAGATCAGCTTCAGAAACTGGTTCAGCACCGTGCCGCAGAAAGCGATGGTCATCAGATAGTACCCCTCCCATTTGCTGACGCACCAGAACACCACCACCGCCGCCACAATGAAGATCACCTCGCCGCCCAGTTGGGTCACGGCACTCATGACGCCGTTCCAAAAGGGCGTTCGAATTTTTTCCAGCGCATATAAAATGTCCACTTTTCCGTCTCCTTTTGTCCTGATCTCTGACAGAAATTTCGTCCTATATCTGTCCTATATCAGTTGGAATTTTGTCCAGATCATTTGTCTCGATCAGAAAACTGCATTTTCTTCTTCCAAACGATCCTCCTCCGATTCTTTCTTCCGACAAGACTACCGCGAAGGGCAGCGGCTGCCCTTCCTCAGCTGTCTGACTTTTCCGTCATTTCTTTCTCCGATAGCTGTTCCCCGATCGTCTGCTTTCCAACCGCCCTCTTTTAGCGATGGCCGCCGCAGCCGTGGGGTTCCTTCTCCGGGGCAGCGTAACTCTTTCCCGTCACCGTCTCCGGCACGATCTTCACCACACGGGTGGCCGACATATATTTTTCCATATACTCGCTGAACCGGCCCATGCCCTTGGGGTCATAGGCGGTACACAGCAGCAGCATGGCCTTCACCTGCTCCGCTTCATCGGTGACCACCTCCGCACGGCCATGAAGCACCGCCGAGGCATAGGCCATGGAGAACTCGTTGGGGATGGCCGCCGCATAGGAGACTGCCGACAGGCATACCGGCGGGTTTTTCGCCAGCAGCTCCCACTTCTCGCCGTGACCGGCGCAGTGGAAATACACCACATGGTACGCCTCATCCACCACCGGGGAGATGGGGATGGCGTAGGGCTTCCCCACCTCATCCGTCAAAGACAGGGTGGCATAGGGAGCCTTCTGGAATACCTCCCAGGCAAAGGCGGCATCCCGCTCCCGATCCTTTCGCAGCATTGCTTTTTCCTCCTTATCAGGCGGCCGGGCCACCCTGTTTTACCCCGCTCTCTTGACCAGCAGCCAACCGGATAAGCGGGGCAAGTATCAGACATATTCAAGTGATATGGTCTATCCTATGGATGGTACCATGATTCCCATAGAAATGCAACAAACATTCTTGACTTTTCCCGGAGGTGAAATATAATATATGGGTGAAAATTTTTGCAACGTGATGAATCGATATTAGGAGGACAAGCCCATGACACTGGATCACAGCTATTTCGAGGAAATGGAGGCCAAGATCCCCCACGGAAAGGTCCGCACCCGGTTCGCCCCCTCCCCCACCGGCTATATGCACGTGGGCAATCTGCGGACGGCGCTGTACACCTGGCTCATCGCCCGCAGCCACGACGGTACGTTTATCCTGCGGATCGAGGACACCGACCAGAGCCGTCAGGTGGAGGGCGCTGTGGATGTCATCTACCGCACCATGGCCGAGTGCGGCCTGACCCATGACGAGGGTCCGGACGTAGGCGGCCCCGTGGCCCCCTATATCCAGTCCCAGCGCCGGGACACCTACGGAAAGTACGCCCGGCTGCTGGTGGAAAAGGGCGGCGCCTACTACTGCTTCTGCGAAAAGACGGAGTCTGAGGAGGATTCCGGGGAATTTGACCGGGCCGCCGATCCCTGCCGGGAGTTGACGGCCCAGCAGGTGCAGGAAAAGCTGGAGGCAGGTCTGCCCTACGTCATCCGCCAGCGTATCCCCGCCGGAACCACCACCTTCCACGACGCCATTTTCGGGGACATCACCGTGGACAACAGCACGCTGGACGATCAGGTGCTGCTGAAGCGGGACGGTCTGCCCACCTATAACTTCGCCAACGTCATCGACGACCACCTGATGGGCATCACCCATGTGGTGCGGGGCAGCGAGTATCTGGCCTCCGCCCCAAAGTATAATCTACTGTACGAGGCCTTCGGCTGGGAGGTCCCCACCTATGTTCACTGCTCCCCCGTCATGCGGGACGCTCAGAACAAGATGTCCAAGCGCCACGGCGATCCCTCCTATGAGGATCTGAAGGCGGAGGGCTATCTCACCGAGGCCATCCTCAACTATGTGGCCCTGCTGGGCTGGAGCCCCAAGGGGGAGTTGGCGGAGCAGGAGCTGTTCACCCTGCCGGAGCTGGTGAAGGCCTTCGACATGACGGGCATCTCCAAGTCTCCCGCCATTTTCGACCGGCAGAAGCTGGATCACTTCAACGCCGTCTATCTGCGGGGCATGGCCCCGGAGGCCTTCGCCAAGGCCGCCGAGCCCTACATCCGCCAGACGGTGACAGACCCCCGATTCGACACCGCCGCCATCGCCGCTCTTTTGCAGGCCCGGTGCGAGAAGCTCACGGACATCCCGGAGAAGGTGGACTTCTTCGATGCCCTGCCGGAGTATCCCGTGGACTACTATACCAATAAGAAATCCAAGACCAACCCCGACGTCTCCCGTGCCATGCTGGAGGCGGTCATCCCCGTGCTGGAGGGCCTGACGGAGTGGACGGACGAGGCCATTCACGACGCACTGGTTGATCTGGCGCAGCGGCTGGAGGTGAAGAACGCCACCCTCATGTGGCCTGTCCGCATCGCCGCCGCCGGTAAGCTGGTGACCCCCGGCGGAGCCGTGGAGATCTGCCGCATTCTGGGCAAAGATGAGACGCTGCGCCGCCTGAACGCCGGTCTCGCCATGCTGGGGGCATGATGGACTGGCTGGAACAGCAGCGCACCCGGCTGCACGGATTTTACCGCACGGAGTACCGCTACTCCCTCCGCATCACCGCCATCGCCTTCGGCGCACTGATCCTGCTGGGCTTTGCCGCCAGCCTACTGCTGCCGGATCTGGCAGACCAGCTGTTCCTGCAGTTCGCCCAGCAGATGGCGGAGCTGGGCATCATGGACACCACCGGCCGGGTGGATGTGCTGGCGCTGTTCGGCAACAACGTCCGGGCGACGGTGTTCAGCATCGCCTACGGCTTTATCCCCTTTATCTATCTCCCGGCCCTGTCCATCGGCATCAACTCCCTGCTGCTGGGGCTGTTTGCCGGGGTGTACGTCAACAACGGCATCTCCCTGCTGGCGTATTTTGCGGGCATCGTCCCCCACGGCATTTTCGAGTTGCCGGCCCTGATCCTGGCCCTCAGCAGCGGCATCTATCTCTGCCGCAAGGTCACAGACTACGTCCGGCACAACGAAAAGGGCGTTATGGGTCCCCTGATGAAGGATCTGCTGCGCCTGTTCGTCATACACATCATCCCCCTGCTGGTGGCAGCGGCGGTGATGGAGGCCTATGTGACACCGCAGCTTTTGAAGCTGTTTCTGTAAAAACTTTAGTGCCGCAGCGTGCGGCGAAAGGAGCATCACATGAACGAGAAGAATGTACGAAGCATCCCGGAGCTTTTTGGCAGCATGGTATTCAGCCAGGCTCAGATGCGACAGCGTCTGCCGGCACGGGTCTATGACGCATGGCAGCAGTGCCTGATCCAAGGAACTTCTCTGGATCGCTCCATCGCCGACGAGATCGCCGCCGCCATGAAGGACTGGGCCATCGAAAAGGGCGCTACCCACTACACCCACTGGTTCCAGCCCATGACGGGCTTTACCGCCGAGAAGCACGACAGCTTCATCGCCCCCAACGTCCCCGGCACCATTTTGATGGAGCTGTCCGGCAAGGAGCTGTCGCAGGGTGAGGCGGACGCCTCCAGCTTCCCCTCCGGCGGTCTGCGGGCCACCTTCGAGGCCCGTGGTTATACGGCGTGGGATCCCACGTCCTATGCCTTCATCAAGGATCAGACCCTGTATATCCCCACCATCTTCTGCTCCTACGGCGGCGAGACGCTGGATAAAAAGACGCCTCTGCTGCGCTCTATGAAGCAGCTGGATACACAGGCCGTCCGCATCCTGCGGCTGTTCGGCAACACCACGGTGCAGCACGTTACCGCTCAGGTGGGGCCGGAGCAGGAGTATTTCCTCATCGACAAGGCCATGTATCGCCGCCGGGAGGATCTGATGCTCTGCGGCCGCACGCTGTTCGGTGCCAAGCCTCCCAAGGGGCAGGAGCTGGACGACCACTACTACGGTGCCATCAAGCCCCGTGTGGCGGCCTTCATGCACGAGCTGGATCAGGAGCTGTGGCAGGTGGGCGTGCTGGCCAAGACGGAGCACAATGAGGTAGCTCCCGCCCAGCATGAGATCGCCCCGGTGTACTCCGACGCCAACAGCGCCTGCGACCACAATCAGCTGACCATGGAGTTTCTGAAGAAAGTGGCCGACCGCCACGATCTGGTGTGCCTGCTCCACGAAAAGCCCTTTGCCGGGGTCAACGGCAGCGGCAAGCACGACAACTGGTCGCTGGCCACGGATACCGGTGAGAACCTCCTCAAGCCCGGACGTACCCCCAGTCAGAATGCACAGTTCCTGCTGTTTCTGGCGGCCTTCATCAAGGGCGTGGACGAGTATCAGGAGATGCTGCGCTGCTGCGTGTCCTATCCCGGCAACGACCACCGGCTGGGCGGCAACGAGGCGCCTCCCGCTATTGTGTCTATCTTCCTTGGCGACGAGCTGACGGCCATCCTCCGCTCCATCATCGACGGCACGGCCTATGTGGACATCACCAAGAAGAAGCTGGAGATCGGCGTGGACACCCTGCCGGAGCTGCCGCAGGATACCACCGACCGCAACCGCACCTCCCCGCTGGCCTTTACCGGCAACAAGTTCGAGTTCCGGATGTTGGGCTCCTCCCAGTCCATCGCCAGCCCCAATGTGGTGCTCAACACCATCATGGCCGACGAGCTGAAGCAGTTTGCCGACCGGCTGGAGAAGGCGGAGAGCTTCCATCAGGCCCTGCAGGAACTGCTGCGGGATACCTTCCGGGATCACCAGCGCATTATCTTCGACGGTAACGGCTACGACGACGACTGGGTACAGGAGGCCAAGCGCCGGGGACTGAGCAATCTGCGGGACACCGTGGACTGTATGCCCGCCTACATCGACGAGAAGAATGTGGCGCTGTTTTCCCGCTTCGGCATCCTGACGCCGGAGGAGATGCACGCCCGGTATGAGATCCATCTGGAGAATTACTGCAAGGTCACGGCCATTGAGGCCGCTACCCTGCGGGATATGACCCTGCGGGGCATCCTGCCCGCCGTCACCCGCTACACCGGCGATCTGGCCAAGGGCGTTGTGAGGAAGCGGCAGGCGGAGATGACCACCTCCTGCCGGGTGGAGAGTTATCTGGTTCAGCAGCTGGACGCCCTCAGCGGCGACCTGCTGGACGCCTGCCAGGCTATGAGCCGGGCGCTGGAGGCCGCTCCCGCCGCCGATGCCGGCATCGACGCCGCCCGGTACTACCGGGATGAGGTGGCCTCCCGGCTGGAGGAGATGCGGAGCATCATCGACCGCATGGAGCCGCTGGTGGGGGCCGACTACTGGCCCTATCCCACCTATGCAGACATCCTGTTCTCCGTGTAATGATACCCGATACGAAAAGAGAGTGTGTTCCGGATGGAACACACTCTCTTTTTCGTCAACCGGCGGGGTGAGCCAGACGGCTGAGTAAACTAAACGGAGGAATCAATAGTCGGAGTTCAGCCACGGCTTCTGGCCGTAGTGAAGAAGCTGCGCCAGCTGCTGCCAAGGGCCGGTGACGGCGACGGCTCCCAGCCGCACCATGCCCTCCAATCCGCAGGAGGCCATCAGCAGGGATGCCAGATCCCCCTGCCGGCACGTCACCGTTACCTCGGCGGGTGCTTCCTCCGGGAGGGCGGACCAGCGGCCGCCGTCGAAGCGCAGCACCGTGTGGCAGTCCCGATGGGCCAGCTCATCACGGTAGCAGAAGGCCGCTGTCAGCGTCCCCTGCGGGAGGGCGCGATAGGCGGTGGCGGTCACGAAGGCCGCCGGGTCCAGAAGCTTGAACATGGTGCCTATGGCGGAGACGTTGGTTTGCAGGAAGCCGTAGTCGATGTAGTTGCCGGAGACGTCCTGCGGGTCCTCCAGCAGGTGGTGGAAGTCCTCCTCTCCTGTGCGGAGGAGCACCGTCTGGGCCAGATCCTCCTGCAGCTTCAGCGCTCCCAGCAGCGCCCGGAGGACAACGCCGTCATCGTACACCAGCTCCTCCACCGACAGGCGGTTGCGGGTGTAGTTGGTGTCGCTGGCGCTCTCAAAGCGATAGGCCACATAGCCCCGCAGCGTCCCGTCGTCGGCGCAATAGCCGATGCGGCGCACCTGAACATCCGTGCGGGCGGCCCGAACCTCCTCCTCGAACTTCTCCACCATGCCGTGGTTCTGGGCGGCGAAGCGGCTGTGACAGGCCAGCACCCGGTCAAAGTCCTCCGGCTGCAGCAGGCGCAGATGGCGGCGGGCCTCTCCGTCGGGCTTGGGCAGCACGGCGGTGGGCAGATGGTACTCGTAGAGCTTCCCCGCAAAGCCATAGCCCATGCGGCGGTAAAAGGAGATCTGGAAGGGCAGCAGCAGCGTCAGCAGAGCGCCGTGGCGGCGGGCGTAGTCCTCGAAGTAGCGAACCATCTCCAGCGCCGCCCCTTGCTTTTTATGGAGGGGGTGTACCTCCAGCGCCATCAGGCCGCAGGCCGTCTGCATCCGGCCGAAGCAGTTCATGGAAAAGAGGATCAGCTTCATGGTGGCAATGAGTACGTCCCCTTCAAACAGGCCCACCGTCTGCACCTGACGGTCCTCCCGCAGCTCCAGACGGTGCTTCTCCCGGTAGTGCTCCCGGCACGCTTCGTCCAGCGTTTTATAGGCCGGGTAGGCGTTGAGGTAGATGTCCAGATAGGCCTCCAGATCCTGCTGGGTCAAGGGGCGGATGGTGCGGTTGGTGTGTTCCATGGCGGCGGGCTCCTTTCACATGATCAGATGAAGCTATTGTACCGTGTTTTGCCGGTTCCGTCAACGACGGGTAAGAAAAAAGCCCATCCGCTCAGGCGGATAGGCTTTCAAGGGAAACTACTTTACAGGGACAGGCTCTTCGTCCACGCAGAGACCTCCTGTGCGGAGGCATGGCTGGACAGGCGCTTGCCCTCGTTCCAGCGGGTACCGGGGGCGCAGGAGGGTCGCAGGAGCTCCACGGTCTTGCCCATGCCGCTGCCGCCGGAGGTAGCGAAGGGAATCACGGTCTTGCCGGAGAAATCGGCGCTCTCCAGAAAGGTCTGGATGATGCGGGGCGCCTGATACCACCAGATGGGAAAGCCCACGAACACCGTGTCATACCCCGCCAACCGAGGGGTCTCCGCCATGGCCGGGCGGCTCTTGGGGTCGTTCATCTCCACGCTGCTGCGGCTTTTGGCGTTGTTCCAGTCCAGATCGGCTGCAGTGTAGGCCGTCTGGGGACGAATTTCGAAGAGATCGCCGCCGATGACACCCGCCAGCGTCTTGGCCAGACGGGCCGTTTCGCCGCTGGCAGAAAAATAGGCAACCAGAATTTTGCTCATGTGTATGCTCCTTTCAACATTTCTCCGGGATCGCTCCGAGCGGCGGGACATCCCGCTCTCCCCCATTGTATCAGCCGAGGGCGGCGGATGCAAGGCACTTTTCCCGGAAATGGGTGCTTATCGGACAGTGAAGCCCAGCCCCGTCAGCCAGTCCGCCACGTCGCTCCGGGCGGCGCTGCTGCCGAAGCGCTGGCCCTCCTGCCAGTCGCCGGTGCCGGCCAGCTGAGCCAGCGTCTCCCCGCTCTGGCCGAGGGCGGAGGAGGCAGAGGTACAGAAGGGGATCACCGTCTTCCCTGTGAAGTCATTTGCCTTCACAAAGCCGTTGACAGGCCATGCGCTGCTGCCCCACCAGATGGGATAGCCCACAAACACCGTGTCGTATCGTTCCCAGCTCTCCACAGCTGTAGAGGTGAGGGCCACATCCTGCAGGGCGGGGTCAGCGTGCTCCCGGCAGACACGGCTCTCGCTGTTGTTGTAGTCCAGATCTGCCGCCAGATAGGGCTCCTGCGGGGTCAGCTCAAAGGTATCGGCTCCCAGTGTCTCGGCGATGTATCCCGCCACAGCCTTGGTGCTGCCGGTGGCGGAGAAATACACCACCAGCACCTTGGTCCGCTCCTCGGTGGGGGTGCTATCCTGTGGGGTATCGGTGTCCTGCACCTCGTTCTGCGAGGCATCGCTGTCGGGCTGCTGCTTCTTTCCGCAGGCGGCCAGCGCCGGCAGCATCAGCAGCGCCAGCAGCAGGCAGCTCCATTTTTTCAGTTTACGCATCATTCTTCTCCTTTCACGCCAACGGCTTGCCGCTGAACACCGGAAATCCATTGTAATCGCCGTAATCCGTCAGGTGCTCCATGCTCCGCAGCGTCTCCATGTCCTCCGGGGAGATGGCAAAGTCCACGGCGGCGTTGGAGCGCATATGGCCGGGGTCCGCCGTCTTGGGCAGGGCCACCGCTCCCAGCTGCAGGACATAGCGGATGCACAGCTGCGGCACGGAAACGCCGTATTTCTCCGCCATGGCGGTGATGGCCGGATTTTTCAGGGCCTCGCCGTGGGCGATGGGGGAATAGGCCTCCACCCGGATGTCCTGTTGGGTGCAGTAGTCCAGCAAGGGCAGGTCCGTACCGGCGATGTGCAGCAGCAGCTGGTTCACTGCCGGACGCACCCGGCAGCCGGTCAGCAGGTTCTCCAGATCGTCCCGCAGAAAATTGGAGACGCCGATGACCCGCACCTTTCCCGCTGCCTGAGCATCCTCCAGCGCACGCCAGACGGCCCTGTTCTCCTGAAAATACCGCTTTTCAGCCCGGAACTCCCTCCACGGCTGGGGAGAGTGGATGAGCATCTGGTCCAGATACGTCAGGCCCATTTTCTCCAGCGTCTCGTCAATGGAGCGGGCGGCGTCCTCATAGGTCTTGTGCTCCGCCGCCACCTTACTGGCCACGAACAGCTCCTCCCGCTTCAGGCCGCAGGTGCGGATGCCCTCGCCCACGCCCCGCTCGTTACCGTAGGCCTGAGCCGTATCGATGAGCCGGTAGCCCAGCTCCGCCGCCGTGCGGACGGCCTGCGCCGCCTTGTTGTTGTCAATGAACCATGTGCCAAGCCCCAGCTTGGGGATGGCTATACCGCTTGCCAGCGTATAGGTCTCCTGCAAAATCATTTGGCATCCTCCTCCGTCCAGATCCCCTTGGCCATGCGGAACACCGCCCACGCCTTGGGCCAGCCGCAATAAAAGGCCGCATGGGTGACGATCTCTGCGATCTCCTCACGGGTGATACCGTTTTTCTTAGCGCTGAGCAGGTGGTAGCGGAAGGATTCATCCGTCAAGCCCTGCGCCATCAGGGCCACCACCGTCACCAGCGAGCGGTCCCGCAGGGATAGCTTGTCCTCTCGGCTCCATACCTGACCGAACAGGACATCGTCATTGAGCTCTGCGAATTTCGGGGCGAACTCCCCCAGGGCGTCCCGCCCCGCCGTCTGTTTGACTGCCATATGGCTCTCCTCCTTACAGTTTGCTGTATGCTTCGTCGCTGACCGGCTCCGAAAAACGGAGTCTTGACAGCAGCGCTTCTGCGCTGTATGATGCTCTTAAAGCTTATCTATACTCTAAAACTGAAAGTGCACTTTAAGTCAAGGGGTTTTGCAAAATTTTTTCGGAGGAATTGGAAAATGGTCTATACCATGGGTGAAATGGCGAAGCTGCTGAATATCCCGGCATCCACGCTGCGCTACTATGACAAGGAGGGGCTGCTGCCCTTTGTGGAGCGCTCCTCCGGTGGCATTCGGATGTTCCGGGAATCGGACTTTGAGTGGCTGCAGATCATCGGGTGCATGAAAAAGGCCGGAATGTCCATCCGTGACATCCGGCAATACATCCAGCTGGCCATGCAGGGAGACGACACCATCGACACCCGGCTGCAGATGTTCCACCACCAGCGGCAGGTTCTGCTGGATCAGATCCGGGAGATGCAGCACACGCTGGAGACGGTGGAATACAAGTGCTGGTTTTACGAGACGGCGCAGGCCGCCGGCACCACGGACGTCCCCATCCGCATGGCGGAGGAGGAGGTCCCCCAGCGCTTCCGGGCCATCCGGCGGGAGCTTCACGGCGAGGAGCCGGTGAAGGACGATGCGTCGGCGTGAGATTTTCCCTCTTGACAAGTTCTTTACGGGATGGTATGATGTCCGTGACAAATGAACATCAAAAGCGATGACGAAGACGGAGCTGGCAGCACGTCGCATAGAGAGCCGGGGACGGTGGAAGCCCGGCGGACAGCGCCAGAACTCTTATCCCTTCCGAGCCGAGTCCCCCAACACATCTGTCAGTAGGAGACTCCGTGCAGGCTACGTGAGTGCATAGGGCTTGATAGAGCCTGAAGTGGCAGGACGTTTTTCGTCGTGCAATTTGAGTGGTACCGCGGGTATTGTATAGCAAGACTCGTCTCAAAGAAATTTGGGACGGGTCTTTTTTTGCGGAAATTTTTGGAAAATGAGGAGTATCGACATGAAACTGAGTAGAAACAAAATGCTGCTGGTGAGCTTTATGCTGTTTTCCCTGTTCTTCGGGGCGGGGAACCTGATCTTCCCGCCCTTTCTGGGGCAGAACGCCGGGAGCCACACCCCGGCGGCCATGCTGGGCTTTCTGGCCACGGCGGTGGTGCTGCCGGTGCTGGGTGTGGTAGTGGTAGCCCGCTTTGACGGGCTGGACCGGCTGGGGCAGCAGGTGGGCAAGCGCTTCGCCATCGTCTTTACCCTGCTGATCTATCTCTCCATCGGGCCCGGTCTTGGCATCCCCCGTGCCGCCTCTGTTCCCTTCGAGATGGCGGTGGCCCCCTATCTGCCGGAGGGCACCAATACCACCGTGTGGATGCTGGTGTACTCGCTGGCGTTCTTTCTGGTGGCCCTATGGCTGTGCATGACGCCGGGAAAGCTGGTGAACCGCATCGGCCACTTCCTGACCCCCAGTCTGCTGGTGCTGCTGGTATTTCTGTTCGTCGCCTTCCTGTTCCGGGGAGAGGTGAACGTGGCCCCGTCCCAGACGGCCTATGACGCTGCCCCCTTCCTGAAGGGCTTTTCCGAGGGCTACCAGACCATGGACACCATCGCCGCCCTGAACTTCGGATTGGTCATTGCTACCACGCTGGGTTCCTTCGGCATGACGGAAAAGCGGGATCGGATGCGGCACACCGTTCTGGCAGGTATCTTCGCCGGAACCATTCTGGCGCTGGTGTATGCCATGCTGTCCTACATGGGGATGTGCAGCTCCGGAGTCTATGCCATTCAGGAAAACGGCGCATGGACCCTGCGGTGCATCGTCTACCAACTGTTCGGTGCGCCGGGAGCCGTGCTGCTGGCGGCCATCTTCACGCTGGCCTGTCTCCCCACCTGCGTGGGGCTTATCAACTCCATCTCCCAGTATTTCTCCACCCTTTTCGGAAAGCTCTCCTACCGCCAGTGGGTGCTGGTGATGACGGGCTTCTCCTTTTTGGTGTGCAATCTGGGACTGAACGCCATCCTCAGCATCTCCATCCCCATTCTCAACGCCATCTACCCCGTGGCCATTGTGCTGATTCTGCTGGGGCTGACCCACAGCCTGTGGGTCAAGAATCGTTGGGTCTACTCTCTGGTGGTGGCGGGCACCGGAACCGTCAGCGTCATCTATGCGTTGGATGCCGCACAGCTGTCGCTGGGCGCTGTGACGGAGCTTTGCCGGAAGCTGCCCCTGTACGATATGGGCTTCTGCTGGGTCAGTGTGGCGGCGGTGATGCTGGCAGTGAGCCTGCTGCTGGGTCTTGTGCGGCGGGAGCGGGCGTAAGGGCAGAAAAAGCTTGCCCTTCTCCTCCAAGGCTGGTAGAATGAGACATATTCTCCACTGAAAGGAGTTTTTCTCATGAAACTGATGATCGCCTCCGACCTCCACGGCTCCGCCGCCTATACCCGGCGGCTGCTGGAGCTCTATCGGGATACCGGCTGCCAGCGGCTGGTGCTGCTGGGAGACCTGCTGTACCACGGCCCACGAAACCCGCTGCCGGAGGGCTATGAGCCGCCCGCCGTGGCCAAGCTGCTCAACGACATGGCGGATGAGCTGCTGTGCGTCCGGGGCAACTGCGACGCCGAGGTGGACCAGATGGTTCTCCACTTCCCCATTCTCTCCGACTCCGCCCTGCTGGTGCTGGACGGCCTCACCATCCACGCCACCCATGGCCACATCCACGGGCCGGACACGCCACCGCCCTTGCGGCAGGGAGATATCCTGCTGTGCGGACACTTCCATGTGCCGGTGTGCCGGGACTGCGGCCGTTACACCTATCTGAATCCCGGCTCCGTAGCCCTGCCCAAGGAGAACAGCCCCCACAGCTGCATGGTGCTGGAGGGCGGACAGTTCACATGGCTGGACGTGGTGACGGGTCAGCCCTTCCAGCCCCGTGGATGACGGTGCTGCTTGACGCTGCATAAAAAGAGGACTCTGAGCCGATGGCTCAGAGTCCTCTTTTTATGTCTTACTTCTGGTTGGGCATTTTCCAGCCCTCGTGATCCGTATGGAGCAGGTGGTGCGAACGGCCGCTGAGGGGGGCACGCAGGTACTCCCGGTACAGGGTCTGGATCTCCGGATTCTCGTGGGAGAACCGCACCGGGGACTTCTTGTCGATGCTCCACAGAACGTTTCCACGGGCCTCGGCCATCTCCGTGCCGTCGTGGATGGGCTGCCCGCCGCCGCCGGCACAGCCGCCGGGACAGGCCATGACCTCCACGAAATCGTAGTGGACCCTTCCCTCCTCCAGATCGGTCATCAGCTGGCGGGCGTTGGAGAGGCCGCTGACCACCGCCACGGAGAGGTCGCCCACCTTCGGAATGGTGAAGGTGGCCTCCTTCCAACCCTTCACGCCACGGATGGCGCTGAAGGCATCAGGGTCGGGATTGGAGCCGGTGACCAGATAATAGGCGCTGCGGAGGGCGGCGTCCATCACACCGCCGGAGGCACCGAAGATCACCGCCGCACCGGTACCGGTACCCAGCGGACTGTCGAAGGGAGTCTCCTCCATGGTGGCGGGGTTGATCTGCTCGCCCCGGAACATCCGCACGATCTCACGGGTGGTCAGCACAACATCCACGTCGGGATCGTCGCTGATGGTCCGCATGGTGGGCAGGGCCGCCTCGCTTTTTTTTGCGATGCAGGGCATGATGGACACCACAAAGATGCGCTTGGGGTCCACACCGATCTTCTCGGCAAAGTAGCTCTTGGCCAGAGCGCCGAACATCTGCTGGGGACTCTTGGCAGTGGAGAGATTGTCGGTATAATCCGGGAACTGGCCCTTCAGGAACCGCACCCAGCCGGGACAGCAGGAGGTGAACATGGGCCACGTGTACCGCTCCCGATGGGTAAAGCGGTCCACGAACTCACTGCCCTCCTCCATAATGGTGAGGTCGGCGGTAAAATTGGTATCGAACACGTAGTCAAAGCCCATCTGCTTCAGGGCGGTGACCATGCGCTCCGCCGAGGCGAACTCCGGCGTCAGATGGTAGTACTCTGCCCAGGCCACCCGGACGGCGGGGGCCATCTGCACCACGGTGATCTTATTGGGGTCGGCCAGAGCATCGAACACCTTGCCGGTGTCATCGTGCTCCTGCAGACCACCCACGGGACAGTGGGCCACGCACTGGCCGCAGAAGGTGCAGTCGGACTCCCCCAGGGTGCGGTACTTCCCCACGCCGATGGTGGTGTGGGAGCCGGTACCCATCAGGTCCCATACGTGCATCCCCTGCACCTTATCGCAGATCTGGACGCAGCGCATACAGCGGACGCAGCGGTTCTCGATCCGCACCACGGGGTTGCTGAAATCCGTGGGGATATTCCGCAAGTCCTTGATGTAGTGCTCCCCCAGCAGATTATAATCGTTGGCCAGCTGCTGAAGACGGCAGTTGCCGCTGCGGGTACACTTGGTGCAGCGGATCTCATGCTGGCTCAGAAGCAGCCGCAGGTTCACCCGGCGGGCCTCCCGCACACGGGGAGAGTGGGTATGGATCACCATACCCTCGGCCACCACGTTGTTGCAGGAGGGGATCAGGCGCTCCTGACCCTCCACCTCCACGATGCACAGGCGGCAGGCACCGATTTCGTTGATCTCCTTGAGATAGCACATGGTGGGGATCTCGATGCGTGCGGTGCGGGCGGCCTCCAGAATGGTGGTACCCTCCGGCACGGTAACGGTCCGATTGTCGATGGTCAATGTTACCATTTTTCGTTTCGACCTCCTCTGAAAATTCCGTAGCCGAAGTGGTCGCACCGCAGGCAGCGGCCTGCCTCGGCGCAGGCCCCCTCTTGGGTCAAGCCGCACTCGATATCCTCGAAGTCGTGCTTGCGCTCACAGGCCTCCCGCTCGGTGGTATCGATGCGCCCGTGGGGGGGCGAGTTGTTCAGCTTGGGGCTGGGGATCTCCACATCCACGGTGATCTCGTGGCGGAAGCCCAGATGCTCGTCGATGTTGGCGGCTGCCACCTTGCCGGCGGCAATGGCCCGGATGGCAGTGGCAGGGCCGGTAACGCAGTCGCCGCCGGCGAACACGCTGTCCATATCCCGCACCTGCCCCGACAGGCCCGCCACAAAGGCGCCCCGCTGGATGGGGACGCCGGCCTGATCGAAGCCCTGGATCTCGACGCCCTGTCCGATGGCCACCACGATGACATCCGCCGGGATGCGGACCTCCTCCAGCGCCGCCTTGCCGGGACGGGGACGCCCTGCCTTGTCCACCTCCCCGATGATCTGGGGCTGGACCCACAGGGCCTTGGCGGCGCCGTCCTCATCGGCCTCGATGCGGACGGGAGCGGCCAGCGTCATCAGCTCGGCTCCCTCCGCCAGCGCACCGGTGATCTCGTCCGGCAGCGCCGTCATGTCCGCCTGACGGCGGCGATAGACGCAGGTGACCTTGTCGGCCCCCAGTCGGATGGAGCTGCGGGTGACGTCCATGGCCACGTTGCCGCCGCCGATGACCACCACCTGCTTGCCGGTGAAATCCGGCATCTCGTTGTCGCCGATGGCGCGCAGCATCTCCACGGCGGAGATGACGTTCTTACTGTTCTCGCCGGGGATGCCGGTCTTTTTATCCTGATGAGCGCCGATGGCGATGTAGATGCAGTCATACTCCTGCTCCAGCTTCTCCAGCCAGATATCCCGGCCCACGGTGACGCCGGTATGTACCTCAATGCCAAGAGACAGAATGGATCCGATCTCGGCGTCCAGCTTCTCACGGGGGAAGCGGTAGCTGGGGATGCCGTAGCGCAGCATACCGCCCAGCTGCTCCCGCTCCTCGTACACCGTGACCCCGTGACCCATAAGGGCCAGGTAGTAGGCGCAGCTGAGACCGCTGGGGCCTCCGCCGATGATGGCCACCTTCTTGCCGGTGGCGGGAGCGCACTCCGGCTGGGGTACCACCCCGGCGTGGTCCACGGCATAGCGCTTCAGGCCACGGATATTGATGGCATCGTCCACCATATTCCGGCGGCAGCGGGCCTCGCAGGGATGCTCGCAGATATAGGCGCAGGCCGTGGGGAAGGGATTGTCCTTGCGGATCAGGCGCACTGCATCAGCGCAGCGACCCTCCCCTACCAGCGCCATGTAGCCGGGGATATCCACGCCGGCGGGACACAGTGCCACACAGGGAACGGGATTTTGCAGGCCCGCCAGACAGCGGTTGTGCTTCACGTGCTCCTCGTAGTCATCCCGGAAGCCCTCCAGCCCCTCAACCACCAGACGGGCGGCGTCACGGCCGATGGCACAGTCGGCGGTGTTGACGATGCTGCGGGCGGTCTTTTCGATGATGGCGATGGTCTCCATGGTAGCCTCGCCGTCCAGCACCCGATTGATCAGCAGCGTCAGCTGCCCCAGCCCGATCCGGCAGGGGACACATTTGCCGCAGGTCTGTGCATGGCACAGCTGCAGAAACGACAGGGACATATCCACCGGACACAGGCCCGGAGGGCTGGCGGCAATGCGCCGCTCCATATCCCGGTAAAGCCCTTCCACCACGGTCTGGGCCCGGCTGGGTGTCTTGATATCCAGTCTGCTCAAAGCAGGACACTCCTTTCGTCGGCACGGAGAATAGCGCTCCATTCTCCGGTGCATATGATTGAATTATGTTAAGAATGACATAATTCACAGCCAAAGTCAATGGGATAAAATCTTTTGTTGCAGTGAAAAATTATCATTAGTTTTCCGAAAAAGTCACGAAAGTGTATACAATTCCGCAGAAATTGTGAGATTTTTCCACAGAACATGGTTTTTCACCTCATGGGGGCCGGGCGTCCTGCCCTCCTGCGGCGATGTTTTTTGTGCAAAAATTTTCGTCCCACGCAGTCTCCTCCCCTTTCCGGAGGGGGCATCGGGCCGGACTTGACAGGGACAGTCCGGGGGAATATAATTTGAATACTTATGACCATTTGCGATACGGCTATTTCTCATTATAATATTTACGGAATGTGCAAAGGACAAGTGACATGAACTTTCGTTTGATACTGAACATCATGGGCTATACCCTCTGGGTGGAAGCCGGGTGCCTGCTGCTGCCGCTGCTGGTGTCTGTAGGCTATGGTGAGGCCTGCTGGGAGCCGTTTTTGTGGACGCTGGGGCTGTGCAGCCTGTGCGGGCTGATCCTCACCCACATCCCGGCCCGGAAGAACCGTTTGCAGGGTCGGGACGGCTATACGGTGGTGGCCATGGCGTGGGTCGTGCTGTGCCTGTTCGGGGCGGTGCCTTACGTCCTCAGCGGGGCTGTCCCCCACTATGCTGATGCCCTGTTCGAGACGGCCTCTGGCCTCACCACCACCGGAGCCACCATCCTGACGGATGTGGAGGCCATGCCAAGGGGTATCCTCTTCTGGCGGGCGCTGACCCAGTGGATGGGCGGCATGGGTGTGCTGGTGCTGTTTCTGGCCCTGATGCCCCGGGCGGGGGCGGGGGCCGTACACCTGATGCGGGCCGAAAGCCCCGGCCCTATCAAGAGCAAGCTGCTGCCTCATGTCAACGACACCGCCAAGGTGCTCTATGGTATCTACATTGGTCTGACGACGGCGGAGATCGTGGCCCTGTGTCTGGCGGGCATGGACCTTTACGACGCCGTGGTCCACTCCTTTGCCACCATCTCCACCGGTGGCTTCTCCACCCGCAACGCCAGCATCGCCGCCTTCGGCTCCCCGGCCATCACATGGATCGTGGCCATCTTCATGTTCCTGTCGGGCATCAACTTCTCTTTGATCTTCATCTCCCTGCGGGGACACATCCGGGAGGCGCTGCACAGCGAGGAGCTGCGGCTGTATACCCTGCTGACGTTGGGGTCCATCGGCCTTATCGCCGCCAGTCTCATGGTGCAGCAGAGCGTTCCGCTGGGTCGGGCGCTGAAGGATTCCGTCTTCAACGCCGTGTCCACCGTGACCACCACCGGTTTCGCCACGGCGGACTTTGCCCAGTGGCCGGTCTTTGGTCAGATGCTGCTGGTGATCCTCATGTTCACCGGCGCCTGCGCCGGATCTACCTCCGGCGGCATCAAGGTCTCCCGCATCCTGCTGCTGGGAAAGCTGCTGCACCGGGAGATCAAAAAGATCCTGCACCCCAAGCATATCTCCGTCATCACCGTGGACGGACAGCTGGTGGAGGACCGGGTGGTCTCCTCGGCGGCGGCCTACATGGTGGCGTATATGATCCTGCTGCTGGGTGGGGCCACCCTTCTGGCTTGGGACAACCTGGGCTTTACGGAGTCCTTTACCGCCGTGCTGACGTGTCTCGGCAACGTGGGACCGGGGCTGGGCCGTCTGGGCCCGTCGGGGAATTTCAGCCCCTTCTCCGGGTTCAGCAAGGTAGTCATGTCGCTGCTGATGCTGCTGGGGCGGCTGGAGCTGATGCCCATTCTGGTGATGCTCTCCCCACGGATGTGGCGGGAGCGGTAATAGCGCTGCCCGGAAATCTAAGGATCTTTCTAGCGCCGACCTTGGCAAGCAAAAAACAGCCTGCCGGTAACACCGGCAGGCTGTTTTCCGTTAAAAGACGGTTGATACGTTCTTACTTGGAGCGCAGGGCCTTGCGGATCAGGGGGGCGATGGTCACGGCCAGCACACCGCCGATGGCGGCAGTCACCAGCTGGGGCCAAGAGAAGCTGGCAGAGATTGCCGCCACCTGCTTTTCCGCCAGTCCCAGTGTAGGCAGCACCAGCTTCACGATCAGCAGCCACAGGGCCAGAAACTTGGTCACGGCTCCTACAGCCACGGCCAGATAGCTGCGTGTGGCGATCTTGTCACGGCTTGCCAGAAGGTGCAGGATCACCACCAGCACCATGTTGCCGACGGCCACCATGGGGACAATGGGCAGAAACGCCGGGCCGATGCCCAGCAGAAAAGCGAAGAAGGGACTCACCAGCGCCACCGTCAGGCCACACCACAGGCCACCCACCAGCACCGATACCCCCAGCACCAGATTCACGCAGGAGCCGGTGACGAACTGTCCCAAGGGCTTGGTGGCCCACTGCAGCGCCACCAGCAGGGCGATCATCACGGCGGTCTCCGTGATCCAGAGTGTTTTCTTGTTCATGGGTTTATACCTCCAGAAGTTTTTCCCTATTTTACCACACTATCGCTGGGCTTACGTTGCCCGTGCAACGAAAGGAGTCGTCTATGCAGCCGGACATCCCTCTGTTACAACAAACCATTCTCTTCTCCGGCATCGAGGCGGAGGAGCTGCAGCATCTGCTGACGTGCCTTGGCGGCTCCGTGCGCCGCTATGGCCGGGGGGAGTTCCTCTGGCACGCCGGGGACACGGTCCTGCAGGCGGGCATCGTCCTGCAGGGGGCCGTGGACGCCGTGCAGTACCGGGAGGACGGGGCCATGCAGCTGGTGGCCCGCCACACCGCCGGGGGCGTGTTCGGGGAAATGCTCATGGCAGCAGGCGAGGCAAGCCCGGTATCGGTGCTCTCCCCGGAGGGGGCGGAGGTGCTGTTTTTGCCGCTGGAGCGGATCATGGAGGGCTGTGAGCGCCACTGTGAGGGCCATGCCCGGCTGCGGATGAATCTGCTGCGGGAATCGGCCCAGAAGTTCTGGCAGATGCGGCACCGGGTCACCTATCTCTCCGAGCCAAGCCTGCGGCGGCGGGTGCTGCTGTATTTGCAAGACTGCCGCAGCCGTCAGGGATCCGACTGCTTCCGGCTCTCCCTGTCCCGTGAGGAGATGGCGGCGTATCTGGCGGTGAACCGCAGCGCCCTGTCCCGTGAGCTGAGCAGGCTCCAGCAGGAGGGGCTCATCGAGTTCTACCGCAATTCCTTCCGGCTGCACTTTTCCCCGGAGCAGCTGTCGGTGACGGAAATGTAATGGATTTTTCGCCAGACGTCTGGTATACTTCTCCCCAACAAGGAGGGATGACGGATGGAAAAGCGATACTCCGGCCGCAGACGGCGGCACCTTCGGTGGCTGTGGCTGCTGATGATCCCGGTGCTGGCGGCGGGCTATACCCTGTGGCGCTTCGGACCGCAGCGGTCCTATACCGCCCGACAGCTGGGACTGACGGACCTGCAAAGCCCCAACGACGCCGACGGCGACGGCGTGGACGATTGGACGGATGTAGTGCTGGGCGCACGGGCCTACATCGCCACGGATCCCCACTATCAGAGCAAGTACTATGCCGGGGGCTATCCTGACGACGGACTGGGCGTCTGCACCGACGTCATCTGGCAGGCCCTTCAGGCGGCAGGCTATGACCTGAAGGCGCTGGTGGATGCGGACATCGCCGCCTGTCCGGAGGCGTATCCCCACATCACCACCCCCGACTCCAATATCGACTTCCGCCGGGTCAACACCTTGGATACCTTCTTCCGCCGCCATGCGCAGGTGCTGACCTGCGACCTGTCGGATGGACAGCAGTGGCAGCCGGGGGACATCGTGGTGTTCGGTGATCGGGTTCATATCGGGCTGTGCTCGGATCGGCGGAATCGGCAGGGTATCCCCTTCCTGATCCACCACGGAAACCCCATCGACGAGGCGGTGGAGCGCAACGACATCCCCCGCATGACGGTGACAGGACATTTCCGCTGGCTGGGCTGACGGGAAAGGAACAAAACGGTAACAAAAAAGACATTGCGGAGCGAAATTTTCCGTCAGTTTTTTTCGCTCTGTAATGTCTTTGTCATTGCTTTTAGAAAAAATTGTGGTATACTATGTTATGTATCCCTCGTGAAAAGCCGAGGGTATCCTTATGTTAAAACGCTTCCGGCCGCGGCCGTATGAAGCTTACCGTCTCCGGGCAAGCTACCCTTGTCCCGGCTATATGTAAAAAGAGAGGATGCCTGTTTTGAACAAGTATATCATTCACGGTGGCCGTCCCCTGTTTGGTGAGGTCACGATCAGCGGTGCCAAGAACGCCGCCGTTGCCATCATCCCTGCCGCCCTGCTGGTGGACGGCGTATGCCGCATCGAGAACATCCCCCAGATCAGCGACGTGACCCTGTTTTTCTCCATTCTGGATGAGCTGGGCGCACGGGTGCGGGTGCTGAATCAGCACGCCGTGGAGATCGACTGCCGCACCGTCCGCAGCACCCATCCCTCCTATGATATGGCACGGCGCATCCGGGCGTCCTACTATCTGCTGGGCGCGCTGCTGGGCCGCTTCGGCGAGGCCACCGTGGCCATGCCCGGCGGCTGCAACTTCGGCGTGCGGCCCATTGACCAGCACGTCAAGGGCTTCCGGGCCATGGGCGCCGAGGTGACGGAGGGCAACTTCGTCCATGCCGCAGCCAGGGGCGGCCGGCTCTCCGGTGCCAACGTCTATATGGATGTGGTATCCGTGGGCGCCACGATGAACATCATGATGGCCGCCGTGCTGGCCGACGGCACCACCACCATCGAAAACGCCGCCAAGGAGCCACACATCGTGGATCTGGCCAACTTCCTCAACTCCATGGGTGCCGACATCAAGGGCGCCGGTACGGACTCCATCCGCATCAAGGGCGTGGAGCGCCTCAGCGGCGGCACCTACTGCATCATCCCCGACCAGATCGAGGCGGGTACCTATATGGCCGCTGTGGCCGCCACAGGCGGACAGCTGCTGATCCGCAACATCATTCCCAAGCACATGGACTGCATCTCCGCCAAGCTCATGGAAATGGGCGTCACGGTGGAGGAGCAGGACGACACCATGCTCATCCGCCGCAGCGGGCCACTGCAGCGGGCCAACGTCAAGACCCTCCCCTACCCCGGCTTCCCCACGGATATGCAGCCCCAGATCACGGTGGCGCTGTGTCTGGCCCAAGGCACCAGTCTGGTGACGGAGGGCGTATGGAACAACCGCTTCAAGTATGTGGAGGAACTGCGGCGCATGGGCGCTCAGATCCAAGTGGACGGCCGGGTGGCTGTGGTGGAGGGCGTCACACAGCTCACCGGTGCGCCGGTGCAGGCCTGTGATCTACGGGCCGGTGCGGCTCTGGTCATCGCCGGTCTGGCCGCTCAGGGCGAAACGGAGCTGACGCAGGTACAGTATATCGAGCGTGGCTACGAGGATCTGGTGGGCAAGCTCCGCCAGTTGGGCGCCGATATCCGGGTGGAGGAGATCCCGGAGCCGGAGGAGACCGAGGCTCACATCTGCTGATAGGACATAAGCTTTCCGCCGCAGGCTGTTGGCAGTCTGCGGCGGAAAGTCGGTTTATTGCGAGGAAAGACACATTGATGACCATACATACACTGGCCAGCGGCTCCGAGGGGAACTGCCTGCTGCTGTCGGACGGGGGCGTGCATCTGCTGCTGGACGCCGGAATTTCCACACGCCGCATCAAGGCGGGGCTTTTGCAGCTGGGGCTGACCATGGCGGACGTGGACGGCGTACTCATCACCCATGAGCATTCGGATCACGTCAGCGGCCTGCAAACCATGGTGAAGCACCACCGCATCCCCATTTACACAAGTCCCGGCACCGCCCGGCAGCTGGCCTACCGCATTGCCGGCATCGAGTCCCTGCTGCGTCCGGTGGAGCCGGGGACGGTGTTTTCCGTGGGAGACTGCCGGGTGACGGTGTTTCGCACCTCCCATGACGCCGCCCAGAGCGTGGACTACCGGGTGGACGGCAGCGCCGCCGTGGGCTTTCTCACGGATACGGGCTTTGTGACCCCGGAGGCGGAAGCCGCTCTGGCGGGGGTGGATACGCTGGTGCTGGAGAGCAACCACGACGTGGAGTGGCTCCGCAGCGGGCCGTATCCCTATTCCCTGAAGGCCCGCATCCTGGGGGACGAGGGGCATCTGTCCAACGATGCGGCGGCGGAGTTCGCCGCCCGAATGGCCCAGTGCGGCACACGGTGCATCATTCTGGCCCACCTGAGCCGGGAGAACAACACCCCCCAGCGGGCTTGGGACACGGTGCAGCGACGCCTGAATACGGTGGAGGCGGAGGTACTGCTGGAGGTGGCCCCCCGCAACGAGGTCAGTCCCCCCTATGGGATGGAGGTGCCGGTATGCAGCGAGTGACGGTGCTGTGCGTAGGCAAACTGAAGGAGAAATTCTATCTGGAGGCGGCGGCAGAGTACGTCAAGCGGCTCCAGCGCTTCTGCAAGCTGGAGTTGGTGGAGCTGCCGGAGAGCCGTCTGCCGGAGTCTCCCTCCCCGGCGGAGGTACAGCGGGCGCTGGCGGCGGAGGCGGTGGCCATCCGGGAAAGGCTCCCCAAGGGCGGGGCAGTCATCGCCCTGTGCATCGAGGGAAAGCCCTGTTCCAGCGTGGAGCTGAGCCGTCGGATGGAGGAACTGGCCGTGGCCGGTAAGACGCAGCTGACCTTCCTCATCGGCGGCAGCGTGGGGCTGGACGAGAGCCTGAAGCGGCAGGCGGACTGGCGGCTGTCCATGTCCCCCATGACCTTCCCCCACCATCTGGCCCGGATCATGCTGCTGGAGCAGATCTATCGGGCGTATCAAATCTCCGCCGGAACAAAATATCACAAATGAAACACTTCCCTTTTAAGAAAATTCGTGATATAATACAAGGACATATATAAAGGAGGCCTATCCATGGAACTGAGTTACTGGGGTATCTCCCCCAATATCCCCGCTTGGCCCACTGACGAAAACGGTGAGCGGGAGCAGGCAGTCCTGCTTGCCCACACCTTCGATTCCCCTGCCGACGCAGACGTGACCATCTCCCTGCTGACGGCTTACGGGATCCCATGTTTCAAATACTACGACAAGGAGGGCGGCGCCGGAAAGGTCATCAACGGCTTCTCCGGCTTCGGCGTGGGATTGTACGTCCCGGCCTCCATGGCGGAGGACGCCCAGAATCTGCTGGCCTCCATGCCCATGCCCAACGAGGCAGGCGAGTAAACCGAAAGGAGCATCCATCATGTCTTATATGCAGGAATATGAAAAGTGGCTGGCATCCCCTGCCCTGAGCGAGCAGGAGCACGCCGAGCTGGAGAGCATCCGGGACGATGAGAAGGAGATCCGGGAGCGGTTCTATGGGCCGCTGGAATTCGGTACCGCCGGTCTGCGTGGCACCATGAAGGTGGGCCTGCACCAGATGAACGTCCACGTGATCCGCTGGGCCACCCAGGGCTTTGCCAACGTCATCTGCGCCGAGGGTGAGGACGCCAGGCGCCGGGGCGTGGCCCTGTGCATGGACTGCCGCAACCACTCTATGGAGTTTGCCAGAGCCGCCGCAGAGGTCTGCGCCGCCAACGGCATCCATGTGCGTATCTTCGAGTCGCTGCGTCCCACGCCGGAGCTGAGCTTCGCCGTGCGGGAATACGACTGTCAGGCGGGCATCAATGTCACCGCCAGCCACAATCCCAAGGAGTATAACGGCTATAAGGTCTACTGGTCCGACGGCGCCCAGCTGCCGCCCCAGCACGCTGCCGCCATTGCCCGTGAGTTGGAGCAGATCGACATTTTCACCGGCATCCGCCGGATGGAGTTTGACGATGCCAAGGCTCAGGGCCTCATTGAGATCATGGGCGCCGAGACGGACGAGCGGTTCATGTCCCACGTCATGGCCATGGTCAACGACCGGGAGTCCATGGCCAAGGTGGCCGATACCTTCCATATGGTCTATACCCCCTTCCACGGCTGCGGCTGGAAGCTGGTGCCGGAGGCTCTGCGGGGTCTGGGCGTGAAGCATCTGCACTGTGTTCCGGAGCAGATGGTGCTGGACGGCAGCTTCCCCACGGTGGTCTCCCCCAATCCGGAGAATCCGGAGGGCTTCTATCTGGCCATCCAGCTGGCGGACAAGGTGGGCGCCGACTTCATTCTGGGCACTGACCCGGACAGCGACCGGGTGGGCATCATGGTCCGCAGCCGGGACGGCTCCTTCATCCCCGTCACCGGCAACCAGACGGGCGTTCTGATGCTGGATTACCTCATCGGGGCCATGCGCCGGGCAGGCAAGCTGCCGGAGCATCCCTACTTCCTCAAGACCATCGTCACCACGGAGATGGCCCGGAAGGTGGCCGAGGCCAACGGCGTCACCTGCTGCGATACCTTCACCGGCTTCAAGTTCATGGCGGAGAAGAAGAACCAGCTGGAGTCTCAGGGGCTGGGCCATGTGATCATGAGCTATGAAGAGAGCTATGGCTATATGCTGGGCGACTATGTCCGGGATAAGGACGCCGTTACCGCCTCCCTGATCCTGACGGAGATGGCGGCATGGTATGCCGTGCAGGGCATGACCCTGTTCGATGCGCTGGAGGCCCTGTACCGGAAGTACGGCTTCTACGGCGAAAAGACCCACAATCTGGTGATGCCGGGTCTGGACGGATTGGAGAAGATGGCGGCACTGATGAAGTCCCTGCGGGCCGCCCCCCCCACCCACATCGCCGGGGTAGAGGTACTGCGCCGCAAGGACTACACCGACGGCAGCGTCATCGACTGCCGCACCGGTGAAAAGACTGCTATGGAACTCTCCGGCAGCAATGTGCTGCGGTATGAGCTGGCGGACGGCACCGCCATTCTGGTGCGGCCCTCCGGCACGGAGCCTAAGATCAAGGTCTACATTCTCACCATCGGCAAGGATGAGGTGGAGCGGGACGAGAATCTGGCCAAGTACAGCCAGTGGGTCGCCACGCTGACAAAGTAACAGGAACGATAAAAAGAGGCGGTGCGGCTATGTCCCCCCCTCACAGGGGGAACAAGTGATCCCCAGGATACCCCGGCAGGTCATCGTGTTTACGATGCCTGCCGGGGTTTCTCTGCGTTCTGGGGGTTCTGGTGCTTCCAGTGCTTCTTCCACATCCTGCTGACCACTGCCGACATAGCCAATGCCGTTGTAGTAAATCTCCACGGTCTGGGGCGCGTGTTTAGACCACTTTACCTCTTTCTTATGGACCACGATCCTCTCAATGAACAGCCACAGCAACTCTGGCGGCAGCTCCGTGATATCCGTGTACCGCTTTGCTTTATCAAGGAAGCTGTCCGTCCCGTTCACGGTTTCCCGCAGGCGCTGGATCTCTCTCTTTCTGTGGAATACCGGTGGTGATACGGTTCTGTTCTTCCGTGTAGCTGCCGGAGAGCAACTCATCCTTATGTGATTCACTTGTGATAGGCTGCACCTCTTTCTTTTTACTCGAGGGGAACCGGTGGCGTTTCCCGCCCCACACGGGTGTTCTCCCACTCCGGCGGGCAAGGGATGCCAGCAGGTGTGAAAGAGGGCTGTACGGGGCCCGACTTTGCCAAAAAGTAATATCGGGTTCGGTGAATTCAGCGAACCCGATATTTTATGCTTTGCACGTGAAGAAATACTTTAGAATGCGAGGCATCGTTTTTTGAGAACGGGTTTTGCAACATTGTCAAACCCGTTTTTCGGCGGCTACCGCTTGTGACAAGATCGTCTGCAGCGCTTTCGTGCAGTCCGCTGTGATCGGGTTTGGCAATATGGCCGAACCCGATTCTGCGCCCTCACCTTCTGGCAACGTTGCCGAGAAGTTTCCGCCCGCAGACGGCATGGGTGACTGGGGATTTCCCCAGCAAGCGCATTTGTCATACAAACGCTATGCTTGCGCCAGCGAAAGCAAACCCGGTATGGGAGTTTTTCATTTTATACCGACAGATAATTCATCAGAAATTGTAATAAGCCTGTAGGAAAGATCGTTTTGAAACTGCAATAAGCCGGAGAACAGTTTGTTGACTTTACAAAAAGCTGATGGGATCAAGGCAGACAATCAATTACTGAGCTTCTAACTTGCTCACATCCAAAATCCTGTAGCGGCTGCGGCCAACGTGCTCCAAGATACCTCCATCGCAGAAAGAACGAAGCGTCCGCAGCAGATGCCGTTGACTGGTTTCCAGCACATCAGCGCAAAGTCTGGTGTTGTAGCCGAAGTAACCATCTTTTTGCTCCCGCAGAATAAACTGAGCTAATCTGGTTGGCAGCTGTTCATAGTGAATGAAATTTTTCCTGATATGCTCTGCCAGATACAAGCAGGCGTAGTTGAGAAACTTTGTATCTTGGTGAAGCGCCTCCCCGTATAGATCCACGGAAAGACTCAGACACAGGCAGGGGGTCAGCGCTTCAATGGTGTTAATGGCGGGCTTATTCCAAAGAGCGGAAGTAAGTCCTAAAATGTTAGGACTCTGATACTGCAGCTCGCAGTGCAGTTTTCCGCTTTTAGAAACGCTGGAGGCTATGAGTGCCCCATCCGCCAACAGCTGGATCTCCGGATAGATCTCACCGCTGTGGCACAGGGTTTCTCCTGCCTCACAACGCAGCAGGACAGAGCATTTCTCCAGATCAAGCGAGAAATACTCTTGAAAATGGTGTTTTTCTATCAGTGCGCGTTTCAGCGCAGGATCGTTCAACTGGATCATAGCAAACATTCCTTTAGAAGGTGCGAAAGTAATCGTTTTCTTCTTGTGCAGCCATATTTCTTAGTAATAGTAAAGATAACATAGGTTTATAAAAAAGTAAAGGGATGACAAAACATTATCTTCGGAGAAACAAAAATGGGACATTTGTCCTTGAGAAAAAAACAAATTTTGGGAAGTCCTTTTGTTTGCACGGCCGCATCAAAAATTCCTGGGAAACCGCAAAAAAGTTCGGCGAAAAGAACGTGACATATGTCATTTATTTTTAGCCGTCAAAGAACTATGATAGCAAAAATTAATTTTAAGTTTAGTGTTGCAGAGCAGTAAAGTGTTAAAGCGTTTGAAATCTCAAGCGCGAGGCTGAAATGCATTGATTCCGTTTAGAAGTGGAAATGCACAGAGGAAAGGTGGGTATCAACCATGTCAACACAGGTACAATTCAAGGATTACAGCATGGGTTTTAAGGACGATGACGGAAAGGTCTACAACCTGATCGACCATCTGAATATGCAGCTGGACGAAGGAAAGGCTTTGGGAATCGTAGGCGAATCCGGCTGCGGCAAAAGCATGACCAGCCTTTCTCTGATGCGGCTTCTGCCGGCTGCGGCCTCTGTACAGGGAGGAGAGATCCTGCTCAATGGAGAGGATCTGCTGAAAAAGTCTGAGCCGGAGATGGAAAAGATCCGGGGAAAGCAGATCGCAATGATCTTTCAGGAGCCAATGACAGCGCTGAATCCAGTCATGACGATCGGCAAGCAGATTGGCGAATGTCTGAAGCTGCACCATCCGGAAATGAAGGAAGATGAGATTCGGAAACAGGTCTGTGAGGCGCTGAATGATGTGGGCATTGCCAATCCAGAGACCCGGATCGATCAATATCCGCATGAATTTTCCGGCGGTATGCGTCAGCGGGTAATGATCGCCATGGCCATTATCAACCATCCCGCCATACTGATTGCCGACGAACCGACCACCGCATTGGATGTAACGATCCAGGCGCAGATCCTGGATATCATGCGCCGCCTGAAGGGATCCTCCGGCAGTCTGATGCTGATTACGCACAATCTGGGGATCGTGGCAGAGATCTGCGAGGAGGTGGTGGTGATGTATGCGGGCCGTGCCATTGAGCGTGGCACACTGAAAGCGATTTTCGACAACCCGCTGCATCCCTACACCCAGGGACTGATGGCCTCCGTACCTACTATGCGCAGTGAAAAGAAGCCGCTCTACACCATACCCGGCACTGTGCCTACTGTGTATGATTTTAAGGAGGGGTGTCGGTTTGCGGATCGCTGCCAACACTGCACGGAGGAGTGCCGCACCAAAATTCCACCGGTAAAGCGGGTGGGAGAAGACCATATCGTTCAATGCTGGATGAACTTTGAAGGGGAGGAACCGTACCATGAGTGAAAAAAAGGAAACCCCCATTTTGAAAGCAGAACATCTGACTAAGATGTTCCCTGTGAAAAAGCGAAAGCTGATTGAAAAACAGAGATACGTACACGCCGCAGAGGATGTCAGTTTCGAAGTCTATCCCGGCGAGGTGCTGGGAATCGTGGGAGAATCCGGTTCCGGTAAGTCCACGTTGGCCCGAACGATCCTTGCGCTGACGCCCTCCACCTCCGGGCAGGTGTTTTATCAGGGAGAGGACATTACGGACTTCAAAGTATCTGCCGGCGAAAAGCGTCGCCTGCGCAGCGAAATACAGATGATCTTTCAGGATCCCTACGCCAGCCTGAACCCGAAAATCAAGATCGGCAATGCGATCGCCGAGCCAATGCTGCTTCACGGTCAGGCATCCAGTTATGCTGAGGCAAAGGAAAAGATCCAGCACCTGCTGGAAGTCGTGGGGCTGCAGCCTGCGGTGTTCGACCGATATCCCCATGAGTTCTCAGGCGGTCAGCGGCAGCGTATCGGCATCGTCCGGGCCTTGGCGGTGAATCCAAAGCTGATTTTTTGCGATGAGTCCGTTTCCGCACTGGATGTTTCCGTACAGGCGCAGATTTTGAACCTGTTTCAAAGTCTGAAGGAGCAGTTTCATCTGACTTATGTGTTCATTGGCCACGATTTGGCGGTGGTTCGCTATATCAGCGACCGGGTCATGGTGATGTACTTGGGCAAGGTCATGGAGATCGCCCCGTACAGTGAACTGACGGGGGACAATATCCACCCATATACCCGGGCTCTGCTTTCCGCTGTACCGGAGCCCAGCATTGCGCTCCACAAGGAGCGGATCCTGCTGGAGGGAGATATTCCCAGCGCGGTAGATCCTCCGGCAGGCTGCCGATTCTGCCAACGCTGCTTCATGGCAAAGCCCATTTGTTTCGAGCAGGAACCGGACATGAAAACGGTGGGGCCTGATCACTGCGTGCGCTGTCACTTTGCAAAGGAGGGTTGATCGATGGTTCGTTATCTTCTGAAACGTCTCGGGCGGGGTATTCTGACGATCCTGCTCTCCGTGACGCTGGTATTCTTTATTGTCCGTGCTATGCCCTCCAATCCCGTAGATCTGATGGTCAGTCCCCAGATGTCCGAGGAGGCGCAGCAGGCGCTGATCGAGGAGTTCGGCCTGGACCAGTCGAAGCTGACCCAGTACGGCCTCTATATGAAGGAATTGCTTCATGGCAATCTGGGAAGCAGCTTTGCCAAGCGAATTCCGGTTTCCCAGTATATTGCGGAAAAGCTGCCTTGGACGCTGCTGCTTTTGGCGGCAGTCATGCTGATCGTCATTCTGGTTGGTATCAGCGTGGGCTTGTACGCGGCAGCCCACAAAGGAAAAATTTCGGACCGGGTCATCAGCGTGCTGGTGACGATGGGAATATCTGTGTTCATTCCATTTATGGCGTTCCTACTGTTGTACATTTTTTCCTTTAAGCTGAAGCTGCTGCCTACCGGCGGCGCGTATACGCCGCCCAAGGGCACCGGCTGGTCTTATTACGGCGATGTTGCCAAGCATCTGATCCTTCCCGCCATCGCCCTGTCCATCACCAACCTTGCCAATGCGGTGCTGTATACCCGTAACAGCATGATCGATGTGCTGCATGAGGACTATATTCGCACCGCTTACGCCAAGGGAAATAACAAGGGGCGTGTACTTCGTGTCCATGCGCTGAAAAACGCACTGATCCCCACTGTGACGGTCATCGGTATGCAGATCGGATTCATGGTAGGCGGCGCCACGGTAACGGAAACGGTATTCTCCTGGCCGGGCATCGGTCGGATGGTCTATGACGCTGTGAATGCGCTGGATTACCCGGTGCTTCAGGGTGCGTTTCTTGTGATGGCGGTAGCCGTGGTAATCATGAGCTTTCTCACTGACCTTGTGGTCGCTTGGCTGGATCCCCGAATCAAGCTAGGAGGTTGATTATGAAAGAACGAAAAGGCTTCCTCTATTATTTTGTACGTAATCGCAACGGTATGATCGGTATGATCGGCGTCTTGCTGATCCTGCTGATCGGTCTGGTGGGGCCGATGCTGATCGCCAAACCAGATGGCTACACGCAGGATATTCTTCAGGCTCCCAGCGCTCTGCACTGGCTGGGGACCGACAACATTGGTCTGGATATTTTTGCAGAACTGGTCTGGGGTGCTCGCACCTCGCTGTACGTTTCCGTTATGGCTATGCTCATTGCCGGCGTGATCGGCATACCGGTGGGCCTGCTGTGCGGCTATAACACCGGCTGGCTCCGGGAAGTGATCGACGGCTTCATTGACATTTTTATGACGCTGCCCATGCTGCCGCTGATGATTATTATTGCGGCGGTAATGGGAACCTCTATTACCAACGTGGCGATCATCTTAGGTATATTCTCCTGGCCGCAGTTGGCCCGTGTAACGAAGAACAGCACCATGAAGATCCGGGAGATGCAGTATATTGAGGCCTGCACCTGTCTGGGACTCTCCAAGCCCCGGATCCTCTTCAAACACATACTCATCAATGCTACCGGCCCGGTGTTCGTCAATATGACACTGGTGATGGCCTCCGCCGTGTTGACGGAAGCCAGCCTGAGCTTTCTTGGCTTGGGTGATCCGACCACTTGGAGCTGGGGGACCATGCTCAAGCGGGCGTGGGGACAGAACGCCGTGATCAGCTCCCCCAATCCCTGGTGGTGGTGGCTGCTGCCCAGCTTGTGCATCGTCGTGTATGTGGTTTGCTTCAATTTGCTGGGAACGGCCATCAATGACAGTCTCAGCCCTAAATCCAGAGAGTGATTAGAAAGGAGTAGAAACGTATGTATGATTATCTGATTAAAAACGGCTTGGTAGTGGATGGCTCCGGAAAGCCTGCTGTTAAAGCGGATGTTGCGGTAAAGGGTGACAAGGTAGCCCGTATTGCCCCTGATATTCAGGAGCCTGCTGCCGAGGTATACGATGCCGCCGGCAAATACGTGATTCCCGGCCTTATCGACCCCCACGTTCACGAGGAATGGTATTGCTTTGACGATGGGCGCTATGAGTCCTATATCCGTCAGGGCGTGACCACGCTGGTAAACGGCAATTGCAGCCACAGCATTACACCCGGACATAAAAAGGAAGTATTGGACTATTATCTGGGAAACGGCCTTGTGGGACTGAAGCAGTATCAGCGCTATCTGCGGGACTGGCCCGACTGGCATGATTTTGAGGGGTATGCTCAGGCCGTGGAACAGGTGGGAACCAACTGCAACTTTGTCACCCTGTTGGGCCACGGCAGTATCCGCCAGTATGTGATGCATGGTGCCTATAACCGGGCGCCGGACGAGCTGGAGCAGGCACAAATCGAAAATATCATCCGCCACAACATGGATCAGGGCGCCTGGGGTATTTCCTTCGGTCTGGACTACGTCCCCAGCCGGTATGCCTCTATGGAGGAACTGTGCAATGTAGTCAGTCAGATCAAACGATATGATGCAGTTTCCGCAGCCCATCTCCGCCACCAGATCGGTATTCCCGAGTCTACTGCGGAATTCTGCGAGGTGGGCCGCCGCACCGGTGCCAAGATCCAGATCTCCCATCTGGCTTCCGCTGTGCCCGAGGCATATGACATTGCTCTGAAAGCCATCGAAGAAGACGGCGTTCGCGCCCGGATCGATGTGATTCCCAGCAGTGTGGGACACTGCACCGGCAAGGAGCGGATGCTGCTGTTCACCATGGCCCTCAGTGACGAGCTGTTCAGTCAGGGCATTGAGGGTGTTAAGAGGGCGCTGCATACGCCTGAGGGCCGGGCAATGATCAAGAAGGACAACTATACCTTTGCCGGTCCTAAGGACAAGGTCTATATCGTCAACTCCGATGATCCCCATCTGGAAAACCGATCTGTCCGGGATATTGCGCAGGAGCGGGGCATCGACGAGGATGACTGTATGCTGGATCTGCTGGGGGATGAGAAGAACTATGTGTTCTGGCTCAATGCACCCGCCGCCAATGTGCCCAGCAACTTCATCGACCACTGTGAATCCATCGTGAAGAATCCCTATGTTTCCGTAGGCAGCGACACCATCATGGGAGATCCCGCGGATCCTTACGATTGGTACGAGATCCGACGCCGGGGCGGGTTCGCCATCTTCGCCCAGATGTATGTGGGCAAGGGCGTTCCCTATGAAGAGGTTGTCCGCAGAAATACCAGCATGGTGGCCGATCACTTCGGCATCTATAAGCGGGGCCGCCTGGTGGAAGGCAATTACGCCGATATCGCCGTGATCGATCTGCCCAACTACCGGTATCCGGAGATGGATCAGATGCAGTACAAAACACCGCAGATGAATGCCACCGGCTGCGATCTGGTGCTATGCAACGGCAAGGTCGAACTGAAAGACGGCGACCTGCTGAGAACCTACGCAGGTCGTGTCCTTCGGAAAAATGCCCAGGGCTGAGTGTCAGCCCAATCAATTTCAAACGTTGCAGTGAAGCTGTGATGAAATATTACTGGAGGTAACAATATGAAAAAATTTCTTGCACTCGTGTTGTCTCTCTGCCTGGTGCTTTCCCTGGCAGCCTGCGGCGGAAAGCCGGCGGATGATGACACTGCCGAAGGTTCCAAGACCGGCGGCACCATACAGGTGGGCCTGAACAGTGCTCCCGTGAGCATGAATATCTGGTGCCAGAATGACCTGAATTCTGCAACCATCATGAATCTGGTCTGCCCCAACCTCGTTACCATTGATGATGACGGCAACAAGTATGACTATTTGACTGAGTCCTCCGAGTCCAACGAGGACTGCACCGTCTGGACCATCAAGCTGAAGGAACTCTACTGGAATGATGGTACCCCCGTCACTTCTGCGGATCTGCTGTTCACCGCCAAATACGGTGTGGAGCATCACATCGGCTTCTTCGACAGCTACTATGGTCTGGTGGATTTTGAAAAGTCCTCCTGCCCGGATGAGCGCACCGTGGAATTTGCTCTGACTTCCGGAAACGTGAACTTCTGGAAGGGCGCCGGCAACTGGATACCCGTGATGCGTGAGAGCGAGTGGTCCTCTGTGGAAGAGCCCACTACCTATTCTTACTCCGGCGCTGGTTACGGTCCCTACTACGTTTCCGAGTGGGTGGACGGCGAGTATGTCACTCTGAAGCGCAATCCCTATTTCACTCAGGCCAATGACGGTGCCGGAGCCTGCATTGATGAAGTGGTATTCCGCGTGTACACCGACGAGAATGCTATGGTGCTGGCCTTGCAGAACGGCGAGGTCGATGTCTGTGCCAACTTCCTCAGCGCATCTTCCATTTCTCAGCTGCAGAGCAACTCCAACTATCAGATCGAATCTGTTGGCTCCCTTGGCTATACGCTCCTCACCTTCTCTCAGTCCAACGAACTGCTGCAGGATGTAAATGTTCGTAAGGCCCTGGCCGCCAGCTGCGACCGTGAGGCTCTGGTAAACGTGGCCATGTCCGGCGCTGCAACGCCGATGTACACGCCTATCAGCCCCGTTTACAGTGACTTTACCGCTTCCAACATCCGTCAGCCTGAGTTTGATACCGCTGCTGCCGCCTCCATTTTGGAGAACGCCGGTTATGTGGATACCAACGGTGACGGCATCCGTGAAAGCGCCGATGGCAAGCCTCTGAGCTTCACCATTACCTACAAGGGCACGATGGCCAATGTGGACGGTGTCATGTCCATTCTGTCCTCTGACTTTGCCAAGGCCGGCGTGGAATTGAAGCTGCAGCCCGTGGACGCCGCAACTTTCTCCGCCAACGTGACTCAGGGCCACAAGTATGACATCAGCTACAGCAGCTGGGGAACCATCGACGATGTGGATACCACCCTGCTGACGGTCTTCGGCATCGGCCAGACTCTGAACTTCATGGAGTTCAACAGTCAGGAGCAGGAGGATCTGCTGAATGCCATGCAGAGCGAAACCGACTACAACAAGCGTGTGGAGCTGCTGAACCAATGGCAGTCGTGGTTTGTGGAGAACCTGCCCTGCTGCCACCTGTTCGTGCCCAACAACACCTATGCCGCTGACACCACCAACTTCACCGGCTGGCACCTGTCCCCCGGCAATAGCGCGTTCCTGGCCTGCGCCAACTTTGTCAACGTCCATGCGAAATAAAGCACCCCTGCTGATTCGTATGTAATGGTTGCATGGAGAGAGGGGGGCTCCTGCGGGAGCCCCCCTCTTTTCAAAAAAGATTATGAAGAAAGGTGTTTGAACTGATGAACTTTGTACAAAAACCTGCTTATAAGGGTTATAAGGCTTATGAATATCTGGAAGAGGGCAAGGACTATCCAAAGATCGAATGGGCACAGTGGGACTGGGCCGGACGCCATGTTGTAGAGCTGGAGCCGGATCAGGAAGCCATGGTGCAGGAGATCCTGAAGAAGCATCCTTACATCAGCCTTCACGATCACCCTACATTTTACCCAAAGGATATGTCCAGCATTGACCACATTTATGATTCCATGCGGCAGGGCCGCGCTGTCTGCGGTTATGAAGCACTGTCCTATTCCAATATTGACTGCATCTTCGACAATATGATGGACGGTGTGAATATCATCTCCAGTCCCGGCGGCTGGAAGTGGATCGACATTATTCATGATCTGGGAATGCGGCTGTGCGACCTTGCTCATCAGGATTTTCTGATCCAGTGCAAGACGGTCGATGACATTTTTGCTGCCAAGAAGGCTGGCAAGATCGCCTGGGTGCCTTGCATTGAGGGCGCAGCTCCCATTGAAAATGAAGTGGATCGCATCGATATTCTCTACGGTCTGGGCGTCCGTCAGTTGGGCGTGACCTATTCTGAGAGCAACGCTTTGGGTAATGGCATGAAGGAGGATCACGACGGTGGCTTGACCATGTTCGGCAAGCAGTGCGTGGAGCGGATGAACAAGGTGGGTATGCTTATTGATGTGTCCCACTGCGGCCAGCAAACAGCCTATGACGCAGTCATGTATTCCAAGAAACCCATTATCATGAGCCACGTGGGCGCCAAGGGCGTATGGGACATTAAGCGTATGGCCGGCGATGATCTCATTAAAGCCATCGGTGCCAAGGGCGGCGTGGTCGGTATTGAATCTGCCCCCCACACAACCATGTCCAAAACCAAGATGACCCATGATCTGGACAGCGTGATGGAGCACTTCGAGTATGTGAAGAACCTGATCGGCATCGACCACGTTGGTTTTGGCGTGGACTGCCTGTACGGCGACCATGTGGGCGTACACCACGCCTTTGCCGCCGCCCTGTCTACAGCGGAAACTGCGAATACCTCTTACGAGGAGGTGCCCTTCGTCTGGGGCCTGGAGAATCCCACAGAAGCCAGCTGGAACATCATCCGCTGGCTGGTAAAGCACAATTACAGCGAAGAGGACATCGGCAAGGTCATCGGCGGCAACGCCATCCGGGTGCTGCGGGAAGTCTGGGCCTGACCGTTCTGCTGAACAGGAGCAAATTGTATGGAATTTCAACTGAAGAAAGGGTATCGCCCCTATGAGGCGTATCAGTATCTTGAGCCGGGAAGGGATTTTAAGGTCATTGACTGGGCGGACTGGGACTGGGCCGGCCGAAACATCCTGCCCCTGGATCCGGAAGAAGAGATCCGGTGCAGGGAACTGCTGGAAAGGACGCCCTACGTCAGCCTCCACGATCATCCGGACTTTACCACACGGGATATGTCCACCTGTGAACCGCTGTTTGACGCCATGCGGACTGGCCGGGATCGCTGCGGATATGAGGCGCTGGCCTATTCCAACATCGACTGCATCTTCGATAATATGATGGACGGCACCAACATTATTTCCAGTCCTAACGGTTGGAAGTGGATCGACATCATTCATGATCTGGGGATGCGGCTGTGTGACCTGGCCCATCAGGATTTTATTGTCCATTGCAAAACCGTGGACGATATCTTTGCCGCAAAAAAAGAGGGCAAGATCGCCATGGTGTTTGTGATCGAGGGAGCTGCTCCCATTGAAAACGAGGTGGACCGCATTGACATCCTGTATGGATTGGGCGTCCGCCAACTGGGTGTGACTTATTCCGAGAGCAATGCATTGGGGAGCGGCTGCAAGGAGGACCACGACGGCGGGCTGACCATGTTCGGCAAGCAATGTGTGGAGCGAATGAACAAAGTGGGTATGCTTATTGATGTGTCCCACTGCGGTTCTCAGACCGCTTATGACGCGGTGGTCCATTCCACCAAGCCCATTATTATGAGCCATACCGGAGCGAAGGGTGTTTGGAACACAAAGCGCCTTGCAAGCGACGAATTGATTCAGGCCATTGCTGCCAAAGGCGGTGTGGTCGGTATTGAGGCTGCCCCACACACCACCATGTCAAAGACCCGTATGACCCACGATATTGACAGTTACATGGAGCACTTCGAATATGTAAAGAATCTGGTGGGCATCGACCATGTGGGATTCGGCGTGGACTGTATGTACGGCGACCACGTGGGTCTGCATCACGCTTTTGCCGCAGCCCTGTCTACCGGGGATACTTCCAAAACCACGGTGCCTTATCAGGAGGTTCCCTTTGTGAAGTATCTGGAAAATCCGACTGAGGCAAGCTGGAATATTCCCAGATGGCTCATCAAACACGGTTATACGGATGAGGAAATTATCAAGGTGCTGGGCGGCAATGCCATCCGGGTGCTGCGAGAAGTCTGGTCCTAATTAAAAACAGAAAGGAAACCATGCAATGGAGTACAAAATGAAGCCCGCCTATAAAGGCTACAAAGCATATGAGTATCTGGAGGAGGGAAAGGATTTCCCCAAATTTGAGTGGGCCGACTGGGACTGGGCCGGCCGCCATGTAGTAGAGCTGGAACCGGAGCAGGAGGCTCGTGTTGCGGAGCTGCTGGCAAAATATCCCTATGTCAGTGTCCATGATCATCCGACTCTGTTCCCGAAGGACGTTACCAGCAAGCAGAATATCGACAATGTGATGCGCAACGGCCGGGAGATGACCGCTTACGAAGCACTGGCCTATTCAAATATCGACTGCGTATTCGATAACCAGCTGGACGGTGTGAATATCATCTCCAGTCCCGGCGGCTGGAAGTGGATCGACATCATTCACGATCTGGGGATGCGGCTGTGCGATCTGGCTCATCAGGATTTTATTATCCATTGTAAGACCGTGGATGACATTTTTGCCGCCAAGAAGGCCGGAAAGATTGCTATGGTATTTGTGGTGGAGGGAGCCGCTCCTATTGAAAACGAGGTAGACCGCATCGATATTCTCTACGGCTTGGGCGTCCGCCAGCTGGGTGTGACCTATTCCGAAAGCAATGCGCTGGGCAACGGCTGCAAGGAGGTCCATGACGGCGGCCTGACCATGTTCGGCAAGCAGTGCGTAGAGCGAATGAACAAGGTGGGTATGCTCATTGACGTATCCCACTGCGGCCCTCAGACTGCTTATGATGCGATCACCTATTCCAAGAAGCCGATCATTATGAGCCATGTAGGGGCAAAAGGCGTGTGGAACACCAAGCGGATGGCCAGCGATGAGATGATTCAGGCCGTTGCTGCCAAGGGCGGCGTGGTCGGCATTGAGGCCGCTCCCCACACCACTATGTCCAAGACCAAGATGACCCACGATCTGGACAGCTTTATGGAGCACTTTGAATATGTGAAGAACATGGTGGGCATCGACCATGTGGGCTTTGGCGTGGATTGCCTGTACGGTGATCACGTGGGCGTGCATCATGCCTTTGCACAGGCACTGTCCATCGCCGCCACCTCCAAGACCGGTGCGGAGTATGAAGAGGTCCCTTATGTGAAGTATCTGGAGAACCCCACCGAATCCAGCTGGAACATTATTCGCTGGCTGGTAAAGCACAACTACAGCGATGAGGATATTGCCAAGGTCATCGGCGGTAACGCCATCCGGGTGCTGCAGGAAGTCTGGGCCTGATGCGAAAACGGATGCAGGCAGCAGACTGTTTTAGAAATATCCGAATCGATCATTTCCCACGTTGACCGCTATTCGTGTGTCTACCATAAGGAATCGAAATTGATAAAATGCTAACCTGAAAGCTGCAAGTCCTTTATCGATTAAATCGGCGGCAATATACCTAATTAGGTATATTGCCGCCGATTTATATGCTCTGAACGCAATTCATGTTGTCCTTGTGCGTGGATAACTTATGCCGCACCGTCTCTTTTTATCTTGTAGGAAGCCCTCCTTATCCCGGTCACAGGGCCTGTGGGCGGGACTCCAGCAGCTCACGGGCGCAGGAGCGGACCGTCTCCTCTTCGTCGTAAGGGATCTTCTTCCCCTGCACCAGCTGGTATCCCTCCCGGCCCTTGCCGCATAGCAGCAGCATATCGCCGGGACGCATCTGCTCCAGCGCATAGCGCACCGCCTCCCGGCGGTCCACAATCCCCACATGGGGGCAGCTGCCGGGGCCGAAGCAGGTGGCAATGTCCGCAATGACCTCCGCCGGGTCGTCCCGATCCGGGTCGTCGGTGGTAATAATGGCCAAATCGGCCCCCTTGGCCACTGCCTCCCCCAGCTGGTGGCGGCGCACTCTGGTGCGGCCGCCGGTGCCGAACACGGCGATGATGCGAGCCGGATCGTAGCTGCGGGCCGTTTGCAGCAGGGCGTTCATGCTGATGGAGTTATGGGCAAAATCCAGTACCACGGTACATCCCGGCATCACGTCCGGCAGCACCTCGAACCGGCCCGGCACCGTCACATAGCTGAGGGCCTCCGCCAACTCGCAGGTGCGGTCCGTATAACGCCCCACCAGTGCCACCACCGCCAGAGCGTTGTAGACGTTGTACTCCCCCGGCATCCGAATGTGGTAGGTGGTGCCGGCCGCCGTGAACTCCATACCGAACAGGTCCCCGGCCTTCAGGATGTTCACTCTCTCCGCCCGGAGATCCGCCGGACGGTGAATGGCATAGGTGCTCTTTTCGCAGGGACTGCCCGCCATCATGTACTCCGCCTCCGGGTCGTCGGCGTTGAAGATGCCGTGGCGGCACTGGGCAAACAGCCGCTTCTTGCTGTCCCGGTAGTGGGCGTAGTCCGGGTGCTCCTCGGTGCCGATGTGGTCCGGGGAGAGGTTGGTGAACACCGCCGTATCGAAGGTGATGCCGTCCACCCGGTGGCGGGCCAGCGCCTGAGAGGACACCTCCATCACCACATACCGGACGCCCTCGTCCCGCATGGCCCGAAACAGCCGCATCAGCTCGTAGCTCTCCGGTGTGGTATTGCTGGTTCCCACGTGCTTCCCGGCGTAGGCGGCCCCGTTGGAGCCGATGACGCCGCAGGCCAGACCCATGCGGTTCATGACGGAGCAGGCCGTCTCCGCCACGGTGGTCTTGCCCTTGGTACCGGTGATACCGATGATGGTCAGCTCCTGCTGGGGAAAGCCGAAAAACGCCGCCGAGATCTGCGCCAGCGCCTGACGGGCATCCGATACCCGCACCACGTCCGCATCCTCCGGCACATCCAGTGTCCCCTCGCTGACGAAACAGCGGCAGCCCTGTGCATAGGCCGCCGGCGCAAAGTCCTCTCCGTTGGAACGGGCGCCCCGCAGACAGAAAAACAGGCTCCCGGTCTGCGCCTTCCGGGAGTCGTAGGTCAGCGCCGTGATCTCCTCTTCTCCGCAGCCGCCGGATAGTAACTGCACGCCGGAGCGCTCCAGCAGGTCCTTTATCTTCATGGGAAGGTCCCCCCTTTTATACAAGATAGGCGGCAGGACAAGACATCCCGCCGCCTATATTATACCAATAATTGTGCCGGATGCAACCTCTCCGGCGCAGAAAATCCGGCCTTAGCGCCAGACCTCGCCGAAGAAGAACAGCGCCACCGTGCCGGGACCCACATGGCCACCGGTGACCGGCTCATAGCATACCGACAGGATCTCGCCGGTCTGACCGGCATCCCGCAGCTTAGCCTGCAGCCGCAGCGCCCCGTCCGGACAGTCGGCATGGGCGATGCCCACCGTCCGGGTGCCGTCCACAGCGTACTCCTTGTACAGCTCCGCCAGCGTCTCCATGGCCTTCAGCTGACCACGAACCTTGCTGTGCTGGATGATGTGGCCCTCCGGATCGGACTGAAGGATGGGCTTGATCTTCAGCAGAGAGCCCGCTACCTGCGCCGCAGCGCTGATGCGGCCGCCCCGGCGCAGATACTTCAGGTCGTCCACCATGAAGAACTGGCGCATCCGCCCGCAATTTTCCTCGGCCTGCCGGATGATTTCATCTGCCGTACAGCCCTTCTCCAGCATTTTGGCTGCCTCCAGCGCCACGAGGCCCTCTCCCAACGAAGCGCCGCAGGTATTCAGTACCCGGATCATGCGGTCAGGATACTCGCCCCGCAGCTCCTCCGCCATGAGCTCGGCGCTCCAGCAGGTGCCGCTGATGCCGCCGGAGATGGCAATATACAGCACGTCGTCCCCGGCCTTGAGGGCGCTCTCCATGGTGTCCCGGATCAGGGCCGGGCTCACCAGTGAGGTCTTGACCTCGGCGCCCTTCCGCATGGCCTCGTAGTAGTCGTGGCCCACCAACTCCGTGGGTTGGCCATCCAGCAGATACGTCAGAGGCATAGCGGTGATGTGATACTGCTCCAGCAGATGGGGCGGGATGTTGGCCGCCGTATCGGTGAAAATTCTCAGCATAGCTTTCTACTCCTTCCTATACCCGCACCCGCAGCCAGTCCGCCAGTGTGTCGAACAGCCGCTCATAGCCGGGCATGGTCAAATGGATGCCGTCTGCGGCGATGAGCCGCATCAGCTTGTGGTCGTTGAGGAACTCCTCCCGCACCGGGATCAGGGGCAGGCCCTCGGCATAGGCCAGCTGGGTCACCGCATCGGAGTACATCTCCTGATGCCGGTAGATCATCTGCACGTCCCCCAGCCAGTCCATGATCCGCTCCTTCCGCAGTCCGTCCCGGCAGATGAAAGCCAGATACCGTGCGGCGTCAATGGGTGGTAGGCTCATGAGCACCGGCTGGATGCCCCTCTCCCGCAGCATGGTCACCGTGTGGCGGAGCTTCTCCCGAAAGGCAGGCAGCTCCGTCCGGGGACGATGATCCCCCGCCGGGTCTGCGTCGATGGCCGCCCAGTCGTAGTCACTGTCGTTGCCGCCGTAGGCCACCAGTGCATAGTCGGCCTCCAGCCCCCGGTCCAGATCGTGCTGCACCAGCGACTCGCCCTTGGAGATGGTGGCCCCCATTTTGGAGCGGTTCACCACCTGCGTCCGGCGCTCCGGATAGCGCTGCAGTACCTCATCGTAGTGGAAATGGTAATGATACCCCTCGTCCGGCATGGTGGCCTTCAGCAAGGAGTCACCATAAATATACACCTGCTTGGGCATAATAGCAAGCCCCCTATCTTCTGTTTTTCCTAATATAGCATATTAGATTTCGAAAGTCAACAGGTCAACTGCTATTTACCCTTGCAAAAAACAAGTTTTTCTGATATTATATAGTAGTTATTTAAAGACTGTTAAGAAAAACAGCCGACTTCCACGCTGCCGGTGCGCCGACGGCGCCTGCACAGGAGGTACGCCATGTCATACGATAAGGAACTCATCATTCACAAGCTGGAGCGCTGGGACCGGTTCATCACCAATTACCATCTGCCGGACTGGGATTCCATCCCTGATCTGGGACTCTACATGGATCAGGTGGTGGTGCTGCTGGTGCAGTATCTCAGCTTCATCCCGTCCATCCCCGGCGGCAAGGAGAGCTTTGTCACCTCCTCCGCCATCAACAACTATGTGCGCCTGAAGATCATGCCCGCTCCGGTGAAGCGGAAGTACTACCGGGTACACATCGCCTACCTCATTATGATCCTCACCATGAAGCAGAGCATCAGCATCAGCGACGTGCAGAAAATTTTGCCCGCCGACAGCAGCGAGGACTGCGTGCGGTCGGTATACGAGGCCTACTCCGAAAAATTCCGGCAGCTGGCGCTGTTCTTCAACCAGCAGGTCCAAAGCGCCGCCACCGACATCCGCACCCCCTCCGGGGACGAGGAGGGGGCCGTGGGACGACTGGTCATCGAGTGCGGACTCATCGCCGGGTTCTCCAAAATTCTGGCGGAGAAGCTGATCCGCCTGTGCGACGCCGATACGGAGGCCGTTCTGGCCGCCGAGCAGCCCCATGAGTAACGCCGTCTGTCCCGCCCGCCGCCTGACGGAGGCGGATGCAGCACAGGTCTGTGCGCTGATGCAGGGCAACCCCCTGTTCTACCGGTATCACCCGCCGCAGCCCACGCCGGAGAGCATCCGGACCGATATGACCGCCCTGCCGCCGGGAAAAGCTATGGAGGATAAGTGGTTCGTGGGCTTTTACGACGGGGACTGCCTGATTGCCGTGATGGATCTGATCCTGAACTATCCCGCCGCCGACACCGCCTTCATCGGCCTGTTCATGACGGCTCATGACCGTCAGGGCTGCGGACTGGGCAGCCGCATCCTCCGGGACTGCATGGCCCGGCTGTCTGCCGCCGGATATCACCGGCTGCGGCTGGCGGTGGATGAGGGCAATCCTCAGAGCTTGGCCTTCTGGACCAAGAACGGCTTCACCCTCACCGGTGAGGTCCACCCCAATGATTTTTCCGCCTATCTCCCTATGGAACGCAGTATTTGAAGCAGCAAGCCCTCCGGCCAAGGCCGGAGGGCTTTTTCTTCATTTTTCCTTTATTGCAGCATCTGCCCCACCACGCAGCGACCGTCGGACCAGACAGCGGTGATGTTGTGGCGGTGGAGCATATATATGGCCCGCTCGAACCGCTCCCGCACCGTCAAGGGATGGCTGGCCTCCGTGAAATCGCTGTCGTCCACCACGATGGCGTGGAGCCGATTGCCTGGGGCGAAGCCGTCCCCGTCCCCGAAATAACGGTGGCCTGAGCTGGTAGCCAGATAGTAGGCCTCCGGCACCGTCAGGAAGTCCTCGGACCAGTCCGTCTCGATACGCTTGATCTTGGAGGCCCGGATGCTCATGGTAGCCACCTTATACATGGGCAGGCAGGCGCCGCCGGCGATGTCGGACCCCAGCGTCACCCAGATGCCCTGCTGGAGCATCTCTCGCACCGGCGACACGCCGCTGCACAGATTGATGTTGGAACCGGCGCAGTGAGCCACCACCACCCCGGCCCGGCGCATGGCGTCGCACTCCCGCCGGTCGGAGTGGACACAGTGGGCCATGATGGTGCGCTCCTTCCACAGGCCGTACTTATCATAGGTCTCCCAGTATTGCTGACAGTCCGGGTGCAGCTCCTTTACCCACTGGATCTCCCCCAGATTCTCCGACAGGTGAGACTGGACATACAGCCCCTTCTCCTGCGCCAGACGGCCCAGCGCCGCCATCAGCTCATCGGTACAGCTGGGAGTGAAGCGGGGGGTCAGAATGGGCTTGACATGGTCGAAATGACATCCCTCCAGCCACCGCAGCGTCTCCCGGATGGATTCCTCCGTGGTCTCCTGCAAGATGCCGGGCAGGCCGTTGCGATCCATGTTCACCTTGCCCACATAGCCGGTAACACCGGCCCGCTCCAGCTCCTCCATGAGGATCCACGTGGCGTCGGTGTGGAGGGAGGAGAACATACACACACGGGTGGTGCCGTTGGTGATGAGGTCCGTGGCCAGACGGCGATAGATGCGGCGGGCGTAATCCGTGTCGGCAAACCGTGCCTCCGTGGGGAAGGTGTAGGTGTCCAGCCACTCCAGAACACAGGC
>ERZ507026.136-NODE-136-length-45634-cov-11.782027_pt1 | contig 45634 bp, 38 predicted proteins | sample MGYA00512876_ERZ507026 | MGnify/ENA metagenome assembly ERZ507026 | reverse complement strand
GCAGCAATACGATGTTGCTTATTGAATCGATTTACACAAAACTCTTGACACACCCGGAATCTTTTCTGAAGCGGCTTCAACGATACGTGCTCTTTTAATGAGTAGCATTTTAGCATAATCGGTTAATTTTATTTTTTTTTGTTTATCCCTAGATTCGGAGAGTGCTGTTGTAATTTTCCTTGTAAGTTCAATATAACGCTCCCTTTCATCATCATTCAATGACACTAATATTGGATAATAGTAATAAGGAGTAAGCATCCCATTTCTGATAGCGTCTTCTAGTGTATATTCAATGCACTTCTTCCCAAAATACTGATAGAGTACCGAAGTTCCCTCTTTATCACCATGCCGTTCAATTGTCGCTGATAATGCCATCCTGTATTTCGCATTAGGAATCAGTGCTTTCTGTAGATTAGAAGCCCCAAAATTATGTGCTTCATCTACTATTAATAAAACATTACCTCGAAGAGACTTCAATAAATTTTGAATCCAGTCAGAAGAAAATGTAGCATTGGTAGTTACCATACAAAAATAATTAATAGCACCAAAACGAAATGCATTTACTTTAGTTTTTAATCTCACTTTCCAATCTTTTTGGCTAGAACTCGAATAGCAGACTACCGGGCACATGCCAAACTTTTCAATATCGGCCTTCCACTGTTCCACAAGATGCTGAAATGGGCAAACAATAATGATAGCTAAGTTATGATTTAGCTTTTCATACATTTTACAAACAGAGGCCAATGCTGTATAAGTTTTGCCAGTGCCAGTAGCCATATCAAAAATCCCACGATAATTTTGTGTCTCCCAATTCTGATAAGCTTCAATCTGATAATCACGCATCTTAACATCAGGAGGAATAACAGGGCCTTCAACTTTTATGGTTGTTGTTAATCCTTCTGGATATTCGGTGACTATCTTTGTTGTACGATACTTTTTTATTATTTCCTGATTAACTTCAGGAAAAGCAGTTACTACTATATTTTTTTCTTTATCATTCCAAATATTTTCAAACGCACGAACTTTAATGCCTACCCGCTCTGCCTCAAAAGGACTTTTCCAATTCCTAAAAACATCAACAGTCTCATAGTTATTAGTTAGTGAATTTCCAGATTCATTCATGGATCCAGAAAATGCTATAATGTTATTATTGGCATCTTTCATAATTCCCATCTTTTCATGATATATTCCTATAGATTTTTGAAATTTAGTAAGCGCAATCTTAATATCCAGGCATCCTTCAGCAATAAGGTTCGCTAATAAGTCAAGTCTGCGTTCTTCAGTGGGTGAAGTAGTATCCAGTAATTCTCTAAGAAGTGCTGTTTGGATAACAGAATGAACTTTGTCATCATCACGCATTTGATATCCTCGTTGAATCGCTTCAACATCCTTTTCCTGCAATCTCGGAGAGGCCACCAATTGTATTCTCCCGCCACGAGCAGCTAAATATTCAATACCACTAGAAATATTTGCTAATATAGAAGAAGAAAAAAATCCAACTGCACGCTGGTACAAAATTGATTCTTTTAAAATGGGTATATAAAAATCGCGTGCCATATTATTAGAGAATGATCTATATTCACTTTGAATATTTAGGTCTAAAAAATTCATTCATATTCTCCTATATATTATCATTAATATATTGCAATGCTTTTTCTAGGTCATCAAAATCTTGATTGGATGTAAAATATCCAACACTAAATCTAATCGTTCCCGCAGGGTAAGTTCCCAGGAATTTATGTGCAAGAGGAGCACATTGCAATCCTGTACGAACTGCAATATTTAAGTGATCAAATACCGGTCCTGCACTATCACTGCTTATCCCTTCTATTAAAGCAGAAACTATCCCCACATATTTATTATTAGGTTTATTCCCAATGATTTTTATAAATGGATACTGTTCTAGCAAATTAACAAGCCGTTCCCTATGTTCTTGCTCTACTTGCCAGATTCTTTTAATAGTTTCTTCTCGCTCCCATTTCAGTGCTGCATTTAATCCAGCTATTCCAGAAATATTTAAAGTTCCCATCTCATATTTCTGCGGAATACTTTCCGGCATGTCTTGATTAGCGGATTCATACCCTGTTCCACCAAACAGTATAGCTGGAAATTTTACAATGGGATTCATAACAAAGCCGGAAATCCCAGTAGGGCCATATAAGGTTTTGTGTCCTGCAAACACGGCAAAGTCTATAGTTGAAAGTCCAACATTCAAGTCCACTAATCCCGCTGTTTGAGCCATATCTACAAGAGTTACAGCATTATATTTTTTTGCAAGAATAAAAATATCTTCTACAGGAGCAACTAAACCAACCACATTACTTGCATGGCTAATAATGACCAATTCAGGTTTTATCGTATCAAACTGATATCGGATGCGTTCTAAATCATATTGCATTGAATCAGAAACTGCCAACTGGTATACTTTAATCACCCCTTTTTTTTCAAAGTGATGAAGAGTACGTGTAACCGCATTATGTTCAAAAGGGCTTGTATAAACATTCGAAATACCTGTTTGAACAATACCTTGAATAATAATGTTTAAGGCAATAGTTGCTGTCGGCTCAAATACTACTTGCTTAGCAGGACAATGAAGGAGTTCTTGTATTAGCATCCTTGTTTCGCCTATCAACGAAGCTGCACTTTGAGCTAACTTATAGTTTCCTCTACCCACACTTGCACCAGAAGAACGATAAAATTCATCCATCTTTTGATATACACATTCCGGTTTAGGGTATGTTGTAGCTGCATTGTCAAAATACGCCATATATCTGCCTCCTTTAACACATCTTTCTTAAAATATCTATCAATATCTGTCGCTTCTCTTGATCTGAAATTGAATATCCCATAGAATCAATCTCCGATAAAATAGAATTATAAAGTAGTTTGCCTCTTTTACTTGATTTCACTCTGTCAAATCGTTTTACTTCAGATGAGCCGTCTTCCGACTGAAAGCGAATCTCATATGTAGTAACACTTCCTGTATGATCATTGTTTTCTTCAGTATGAAATGATTCCGCTGTCTCCCTATATATTTTCAATGCATCAAAAAACCTTTTTTCTGTCCAGTCATCCCAGTCTTCTACTCTGAGACCAGTTGCCAGCTTTGCTAGTTGAGAAATAAAATTTTCATCATCATTCGTCACGTTCTTGAAAAGGCTTAAACATTTGTCTGTCCCATTCTCAAAGAGTTGTTCAAAAACGCTTTGATGGAGTGATTCGCACCAATCCTTTACTGCGGATGCAAGCGATATTCTACGAAGATTTTCTTTATTAGCAGTAATAGAAAAAATGCTCTTTGTTTCGTCAATTAAACGAGATTTTAGATTTACAATAATTTTGTCATAAAACTCTTTCGCTTTCTGGATATTCTCTGCAAGTCCAGCATTAAACTCCATATATCCAAATGCATTCGGAAGTTTCTCAAAAAGGAATTCCTGACTACTGAGATTTCGTTTTAAGAGGTTTATCATCTTTAGATATCTTGGATCTACCTTTTTTCCATTAACTACTTTTGTCTCTTTAGAGAATTTAGGTAACGAAAGATACCATCGCTTCATTGCCGATGCAGCAAACTCATAAGCACTCAAATTTCTTTCTTCATCAATTATATATCGGCTAAACATTTTAGCAATTTCAGTAACAAACTGTTGCTTTTCAGGATTCCAATCAAGATATTCGAGGGTATACTCTGCCGGGGCAGCGTTAATAGCCCGAAGTGTATCTGCTGTGAGCGGCAATTGCCCTAATTTATTTTGAAGAATGATATCTTCCTGGAATTCATGGAATACAGCTGCAATATAAATAGGTATAACGCCTTTGCGAAGCCCAATATGATATTGGGGCGACATTAATCTTTCATATAATTCTGCAAATGAAGCGTGACCGATTTTCTTTGCATCTGTAATAAAAGAAACAATTAGAGCTAATACCATTTTCATCTTATCATCGGTAGGAGATAATTTAATTCTAGTCCCAGCTTCATCATTAACTAATACATTTTTTCTTAGGAGCGTACTACGCATAATCGAAACTTCCTGACCATTCCCAGTTAGCCCAAGATTGGGTTCAAGCTTATTTCTAAGGAGACCTGCAATTATTTTGTTTCGACTCTTGTTAGCCATGGAAGTAATAATATTTTTATTAATTACTTCATTATTTATAGTTGGTGTTTCCGAAAAAACATGATCACAAATTTCAGAAGCTAAGCCAGTAAGATTCGCTTTTCTCAAGACATTCCGTTCCTGCCCCTTATAGATATAAACAGACTTATACTCTTCCGGATGCGTATAGCTTCTAATAAAATCATTGACTACCTCCTGGAGGTCTTCATAAATAATTTCATAATTTTCGAAGAGAACAGTATCTTCTTTTGCAGTACTACGAAGCATTTTGACCGCTTCAAATTTTTTAAGAGTCTCCACGATAGATTTAACTTTTTTGGGGATTATAAATATGCTTCTTTCTGCATTTTTACTTAATTCAATGATTTTCTGCTTTATCAAAGGTAACGATTCATCATTTTGAGGCAATATTCCATATATCACACCATCTGCTTGCACCATCTCAGTTTTTTTATTCCAGTCAATTTCTCCTTCAACTTCCTGTTCTTCCACAAACTGGAACTCAAAATAACGTGTCATCTCTTTCTCATCATTATATCTTGAAGGATATAAATAATTATCAATATTTGACGAATTAAGCACGTCTTTCATGGAAAATTTAGTTTCCATAGAAGCAACTGTATCTGAGATACGTTGTTCAACATCAATTCCGGAAGATTGTTTCAATTTCAGATAGCCATTACTCTGTTTGAGGTATATGACATATTCGTCATTTACCAAATGCGTAATGGCTTTTTCTATTTTTTCGGTAGAATAATCCAATCCATAGATTCCAACAAGTTCTTCTTTAATAGGTTTCAACTTATCAAATTGTGCTAGCATATAGATTAAAGAAATTGTTTTAATAAGTTTACTTTCAAGTTCTTGGTCTTTTATTTGCTCTAGGATATTTATAGTAAGAGAAAAAGTCTTGTGCATTTCACCAAAAAGAGGCTCTTTTTGGAACACTGGATAAAAGTAATCAAAAATAATATCCGGTGTAAGAAGTTTAAAATCTTGTTTTTCTTTATTCTTTAGAAAAGACGACAAAGTAGAGTATCCATCAGCGGATAAAAAAGTAAAAAGAGTACGTTCATTTTGCGCAATTCTTTCAGAAAGTCTTGGCAAAATGAATGTGGAAATCGGGTGAAGTGGATAACATCCATATATAGTTGTTTCAAATTCATTTTTAACAGAATCACTAAAAATCGCATGTTTTCTATATCGGTCTTCCAACTCGCCAAATTTTCTTTTATTCGTAGGATCCTCACAAAAAATTTTCCATTGATCCTGATTTTTAATTATAACGGTTGAAATAATCTCATATGTTTGTGCAAAGTTATTATTCAGGTGTATATGTTTAAACCGATCTGAAACACCGCGCCATCCATCTATTTTTTGCTTTGGCAGTTGATCAATATAATTAGAAATCTCTTTATGAGAAATCAGTAAGAGGTGCATTTGTGTATTTCCACTTCGATTGCACTTCTCTGCAAAGTCTTGAAGCATTTTTGTGTCACTGACAGTTGCCGTAGTAATATTTGCTTCCAAGAATTTACTAAATTCATCATAAACGACATAGATTCCCAAATATCCTTTTTCTTTTAGACTTTTACTTACACTTTCATAGAGGTCTGCTACATCAAAGCCAACAAACGGATTAAATAAGCTACCCGCTGTTAAGGTTGGATAAATTTTTACAAATTCCTCATAAACATTAACATTATAAGCATCCAGCTCAGAAAGGAATGCACCTATCGGCATACTGATATTTTCCTTTAAGTTCTTATAAACTTCTGGATAGTGCCTTTTCCATTTCTGAATTGTTTTCACTGCGGCCTTATAATTCGTTTCAGGCATAATATCTAAATTATTCTCGCTTAAAGTTCTCTGTAAAGCAAGGAGAAATGATTGTGAAAGGCTTGTATTACTCCCATTTATAATTACTGGAAGTATTTTATTTTTCGGATTAGAATAATAATTATCTACAAGTTGCTTTAACTCTGGATTCTCTTCAATTTTAGGCATTAAATGCACAAATAAGCTGCGTTTACGTTGCATTAAAATAGCCAATATAGCCAGAACAATATGAGATTTCCCCTTACCATAAGCACCAACAAGTACTCTTGCGCGCTCTGTAGAATTCGAGTTTGTACTAAGCAGGATTTCTTTTAAGAGTTGCAAGGACGACTTAGTGGGTATAAAATTTTCTAATTTATCGTCGTGATTCAGATCATATCCAATGTTGACAGAATACTGAAAACCTGGAGCGACTTGTATCATTTTGTTCATAAGTTCGTCCTTTCAATATCAGCATAATAATTTTCTACACATTCTTCAAAAGTTCGATGAATATTATTTATTCGAATTACATCTAAGCCAGCCGTACGAATTATTTTAATTTCTCCTATTCTTTCTATTTCATGCAAAGTCTCAAGCATGCAAATAGAGTCAATATTAAACACCTTGCCTATATTCCGTTTCCCATTCAATAACTCATTCAGCCCAACTTCTTCTTTTCCTTGTGCTTGTTCCAAAATAACAGCTAAAACAACCCAAGGGTTAAAGCTCTTCGCCATAGGAATTGCCTTTCTATACAGCACCGTCTTTCCTTTTTTCCCCAATATATCAATAAGACCAAGCTCACCCAACGGGCAAGTTATATTATTCTCTGGTGAATCCTTTGGTTGAGTAGATTTATACTTTGGCACATAAGTATTTATGATACACGTAAAATCATCTGCAAGCGAGCGAAGTGCAACATTTATCCCCTTCATTTTTAGATAGTTTTGGATTTGTTCTAGAAAATCGTCTTTATCAAAGTCATGCACATTAAACTCATTAAAAAAATAATACCATGCTGGAGCCATATCTTCATTTATCACAAGCTTATATTGTAAAAGGTATAACGTGCCAATCTCTTCTGTATATGGATCATGTTGAAAAACCAGTTCTCCAAATTTAGTAAAACTTTGAATTCTCTTTCCTCTTGAAGGTTCACTAGTTAATCCCACCGCTTGAAGCCAATAGCGAAGGGACTTGACCATATTAGCACCAATTCCAAGAACGTCCATGGGGTTTTCATTTTTATCTACAAAAACATCAGGCTTTTGCGAAACACATCGCATACCTTTGCTTAGCCATCCCTTTCTTATAAAGAATGTTTCATGGGCTCGGAACTTCATGGCCATGTTTAATATCCTCCTAATCCTTCGTTCGTAAATATTTATCCATCATACAGCCACCTCTAAGGTACTTAGCTGTCACACACATCTTACAATGCACGCATTTATTAGAATCAATATAATAGCCATCTTCTGAAATGGAAATCGCACCAGCTTTGCATAGTGATTCGCATTTTAGACATTTCCTGCATGCGTTAAACTTTCTAACTTGATAACCAACCATATGCTGTAAGCTGTCATGATCCTTAACATTCATTGTTTTGACTTTCACTGCATGCTCATATCCATCCTGTTCAAAGGGTTGAACCGATAAGATAGGAACATTAGTTTTAACGTCAAGTACAAGTACTTCATGTATCAATTTTTGACCAAGTTCAGGCGCAACTCTTCCAAAAGGCGTAAGCATATTCAGAAATTCATCATTCATTAGACGAGTGAGTTGGTAAATCTTAGCATGGCTTTCTGTCGTACAATTCGTAAAGTGAATTTTTACGTCTTCTGCTACCGCTAGACCATTACCGCCTTGCCTTGCCTTCCAAGACCCAGAATCAACGTATTCTTCTGCATCTGGTTTGCCAATTTTCTTAGCAAATTCAATTAAAAAATTACGCCACTTCTTTGATTCTTCAGGAATGTATATTCTCGATAAGAACTGCGCCCGCTGGTTATTATTAGGGCAACACCAGCACCCTACACGGTCATACCCCAAACGATAAGCGTTATTAAAATCAATTTTTTCCGAAAGAATATAAAGCCAAATGTCCATATCTTTCCAGAAGAAAATTGGAGAAGCTACAGTTTGTTGTTGAATTTTAACAGATTCCGCATCATCTTCAATCCGATTATATTTACTTCTAGCTAAAGACTCCGACTTTCGAATACCATAAAAAGTCAATATTGGTTGATTTCGATACATACTATTGATTACTCGTGTGATAGGCCCCGTTTTGAACATTGAGCAACACCACCGCATCATACGTGCTGGAGGGCCTATATCTGAACAAACTCCCAGGAAAACCTGTTCATTATTCTTAGCAATTTTAAATATTGCCTGAGGATGATTTTTACGATATCTATCTACATATTCTAGCGTAAATGGGAATTCAAGAGTCGTATTTCCAAAAACGTGAACTAGGCTTGGATCACTTAGTGCTTTGATTGTAAGATCAGCCGTTACAGTTGAATCTTTTCCCCCTGAAAAGGATAGAACAATATTTTCTTCCGGAAATTTCTTCGCTGCTCTTTTGATAAAGCGATGTGCTTCGTCAATTAAGTAATCCAGTCGCATTCTATTAGCTTCAGTAAAGGCTATTATGTTGCTGTCAAAATACTCATGCGGATTTGCTTTTTTGTATTTACAGAGCAATTGAATATATTCATCTGCATCAGCAGTTTTAAAAAGTTTATTTGGCAAGGCTATCGCCTTACCGTCAACGTAATATCTATTATTCGATGCCCACACGGAACTTTTTGCCCATTGATAAGGTCTCTTTTTTAAAAGAATCTCAATCAATAACCGTTCTTCGGGAAATACCGGTCGAACGTCTGCTGCTAGATATTTCATTGCTTTGCCACAACGTGGGCAAATCCCCTTATCGGCTTGTGTTCTTTCTTGCGTTACAGGAACACGGCAATTATCGCACCAATAAACTTCTGCTGGTATTTCCTCAATTGTTTCTTCTCCACAAATGGGACATATTTTTTCATTTGTTTCTATGTTACACTTTTTGCACCACACGTCATTTACTCCCAAAGCTTACTCATTCTCATCATGGATATATATAACAATATCTTCTAATTTACAGTTTAAGGTTTTACAAATTTTATCTAGGACGCGTGTCGATACATCAGCATCCTTTTCCAATTGCAGCTATAAAATTTGTTGAAATATGCGCTTGTTTATGAAGATCTATCTTATCCATTTTTCTATCAATAAGAAGCTTCCATAATTCATAGCCATAGCAGTTATTCTCACTTTATTTAACAGTAATTCACAACTTTTTTAACGATAAATATCACGTAACCACACTTTGAAGAAATATAACGAATCTGCTAAAACATAGCCTCTCAAAGGAGTCGCTCGATGAATTCATTATACCCCGAAAATCCGATAACGAGTAATCTGTTTCGTTTCTTTTCTCGATATTTTCTATAGCAACACGGTCAACGCAATTTCCGTTATTGATCTATCTAACCATATTAAGTTTATCATAATAGGAAATCACTTTCAAGATTTTCGGGTATGTCAAGAATTTTGTGTAACTTTCTTTAGAAATCTTTGTAGTATTTTTCTATTAGAGGACTAGCCGTTCATCAATGAGCAGCTGGTTTTGGATTATCGCCCAATTAGTTAGGTGATGTGAATCCCATTTCTTGTAGAATTCTAAGATTCGCAGGTAGAAGATTTTAAAAACAGCGTCTTCGTTAGGAAATGAACCTTTCTTCATAACCTTGCGGAAGCTGGCATTTACGCTTTCGATAGCATTGGTCGTGTACATTACCTTACGTACTGGCACTGCCGTAATTAAAAAGTTGCTCGACGTGTTGGAAGTTGTTTTCCCAAACGGCGACAGCGCCGGGATACCTCTGCCAGTTTCGTTGAAACTGGTCAAAAGCCCTCTGTGCTTCTTCCACGTTTACAGTACCATAAATCCCTTTAAGCTGCTTCGTGAAAGCACTCCACTATTTCCGGGGAATATAAGAATCGAGTTTCGTACGAGATAGACGATGCAGCGCTGTACGGTAACGTTCGGGAAAATAGCCTTTACACCCTCTTCCAAGTCGGATACGCCGTCAATCGAGAGAATACCTAAATTCTCGATGTCACGGACTTTGAGCTCATCGAAAATCTGAATCCAGATATGCTCACTTTCCGTTTCGTTAATTCAAAGACCCAGTACGTCTTTGTACTTATTAGCTTCGTAAGTCAGCATCATATACTTCCCCTAAAAGCAACTTAGCTTTAGAGCCATATTTTAAATGATAGATGTAATATTTGAAATCCTTGTCAGTCATACCAGCATGATACTTTTCAGCCATTTCAGCAGCCAAAGAAAGTCTTTCATTCAATTTTACCAGTCCTCTTTTTCCAATCCGTGGCAGCCGTCAATTTTGTTTTCGATACCTTAATCGTCAGAAAAGCCTAATTTTAGTTTCAAATAGGCAATGGCCACTTAGGATGTACATTATGAGGACCAAGCATCTTTTCCATCCAAACGACGTCATACCAACGGTCGAATTTGTAGCCGCTGTTATGGAAACGACCGACCAGAGTGTAGCCCAGGCGTTGATGGAAGTCCAGGCTGCTGTTGGTGACATACGGGTCTTGGTCGTCACGGGGTACGGCAATGCAGGCGTTGATGTTGAGTATTCCCATGGATTTCAATTCTTCTTCCATGGCCTCGTACAGCTTGCGGCCAATGCCGTGTTTACGGGCGTTTACATCGACGTAGATGCTCGATTCAACGGACCAGGCATAGGCTTCACGGCCATAGAATGCATGAGCATAGGCATAACCGATGACCTTGCCGTCTGTTTCGGCAACCAAGTAGGGATAGTGCTGCGAAATCTCTTGGCGGCGTCGTTCCATTTCCACCATATCCGGCGCGGTGTATTCAAACGTAATGGCCGTCTTTTCCACATAGTGTGCGTAAATCCGGGCCAAAGCTGCCGCATCACTTTCACAGGCTGACCGAATCGTAATATTATCGCTCATGGCCGTATCTCTCCTTTTCAAAGAACCTCTCAGACTGCCTTCGGCAGCCAGCTCCCCTATCATGGGAGCCTTAACCTCTCAGACCGCCTTTGGCGGCCAGCTTCCCTATCATGGGAGCCTAAAAAAAGACTATGGCATGCTCTCAGGATTTCCATGCCATAGTCCCTGTTCCCGGTATATGATTATTTCCAGAATTCCCACCAATGGCGGTTGTCTTTTTCGGCCAGCTGCTGGCGCAGGCTGTCTCGTTCGGCCTGGACGGTGGCCAGTGTTTCCTGGAGTTGTTTGTGTTCGTCTTCGATGATACTGCCTTCTTTTTTCAGGCGGTCCAGTTCGCTCTGCAGGGCATCGGCCTGGTCCTTGTTCTGCTGGGCTTCCAGGGCTTTGACTTTGACTTCAGACAGTTCGTTCTGTTTGGCGATCAGGTTCTGCTGCAGCGTGATGACCTGCTGCTGGGCCGTGTTGAGGTCCTGCTGGGCTTTGAGCAGCAAAATACGCAGGTTGTGCGATTCCTGCTGGGCATTGGATACTTTTTCGCTTTCCAGTTCGGTAATGGTCGCCTGGTCGTGGAGGCCGCGCAGCTGGTCGAGGATGCGGACAGCTTCCGTATCGAAGGCCCATTCGCCCTTCTGCATGGTGGCGTGTTCTTCTCCGTCATGATTGATTTCGTCCAGATGTTTTTTGACGAACTGGATGATGCCCTGACGGGTCTTGATATTATAGCGGTCCATTAAATCTCTTGTCGTAATCACGTGTTTTCTCTCCTCATGTTTACTATCTCTGTTTTTGCATTTACCTGGCTCATTTTCCCAATAAAAAAAAGGCTTAACCATGCCAGCCAGCGCAACAGCAATTCATATAAATCAATTACCTTTAGTTTACCGTATTTCAAAGAATAATGCAACGAAAAGGGGGCTGTCACATGAAGATTCCCGTCATGTGAGGCCCCATTTCAGTCGATGTGCAATTAGTATCTATCCGATTAGATGGAAAGCTGGACGAAATTCTGGCCAAAGCGCAGGTATTCGCCTTGGGGCAGTTTATAGGCTTTGGAAATGGCGTTGGCTTCTGTCGGGACTTCCGGCGTCGTTTCCAATTCGTAAGATTTGGCATAGGCACCTGCTGTGTCCGAAGCGGTCAGGCCAGATTTATCGAACTTCAAATCGCTGCCGTCATAGATGCGGATACCGATGACGATGCCGCCCTGGAGATAAGCATCCATGTGATGGTTATCATAAATCCAGCGGTCTGTTCCCTGATCTTCGGCAGTACTGCTCGGCTGGCCATAGGCAGCCGTCAAGTCTTCCTTGGTCATGCCGAGGTAGACGCCGCCAATAGATTCGTAACGGTCGGCGTTGAGGGAACGGCGTAAGGGCATCTTATTGTCTACGATGAGATACTGATGGGATTTATGGCCCATGAGGTCCATCTTGATCGTCCGGTCGCCAGTCTGTTCATGGATGGTAAAGGTCCCGGTCCGCGGATAGTCATAGGTGCAGTCTTTCGGGTCCGTTACCGTACAGCCGTTGATGGTGTTGCCTTCGATGGTCATGACCAGGTTGCCCTTGGTGCTGTACCATTCACCGGCAGCCGGGTCGAGCCAGTCGACGACATTCTGGTCCGGAGCGGCCTGAGTCGTTGTCGTCACCGTAGCCGTTGCCTGCGGTTCTGCTGCCGTCGTTTCCGTCGTAGTCGTATCTTCTGCAAAGCAGACGGCTGATAAACTCATCGTCACGAGCGCACAAAGGATCATATTTTTTGCTAATTTTTTCATTCTCATTCGCTCCTCTTCTGTTTACTTTCTGTAACTGTTAATTATACACATCTTCCAGAAAGAAAACAACCGTCTTTACTTCTGTTTATGTTTGTTTACACTTTTCTTAGCATGTTGCTTAGCACTCTGCTTATCTTTCTTGGTCTTCGTTTCCGGCGCCTTTACGGTGTTGTCTGCGTTTTTGGAAACTTCCGCTTCCTGGTGCTTGGCCGGGATGGAAACGGTATCGATCAGGGTGCCGTCATTTTTCATGGCGCTGACGCGGAATTCATCCGGTTCGACCTGGAGCGTCAGGTACATGGGCATATCCGTTGGATTATAGTAAATGACATCAGTCGGCTTCTTGACCGAGCCATCCCAGGCTTCTGTCCCGGAGCGGCCCGTGGCAATGTAGACGGTCCCTTCCGTAGCGGCCTGGTCGTTCTTGATGGGAACGGTCCGTTCATAGCAGTGTTCATGAGCCGTAAATACCAGGGGGACGTCGTATTTATCGAAGAGCGGCATGAAGTATTTGCCGTTTACATCGAGGGTGCCGTTATACGGGCTGTCCCAAGGCGGACGGTGCATGAGGACGACCAGCCGTTTCCCGGCCTTCTTGGCCGCAGCCAAATCCTTGTCGAGCCAGGCTGCTTCATCTTCCATCATCGTCGGACGCCAGCCGTTCAATTCTTCATAATCCGTATTGAGGGACACGTAGTGGACGTCGCCATAATCGAAGGAGTAAGCCAGGCGGTTCTGGTCCTTCGGTCCACCATAGGGCACGGCGAACAGGGCCTTATACGTATACGGTTCGGCAAATTTCCAATCCATGCTATAGGCTTCGTGGTTGCCCAGGACCGGGGCAAAAGGGATGTGGCTGGTCAGGACATCGGCATTTTCAAACCAGTCCCGCCATTGGAAGTAGGCCTGTCCGTTGTCGGTAATGTCGCCCATGTTGATGAAGAAAGCCGCATCATCGTTCTGCTGCCAGGCGATCTGCGCCGTCTGCCCCCAGACGCTGTAATCGGTGGACTGAGAGTCGCCGAAGACGAGGACTTTGTATTTGTTTAAATCTTCTTTTGTCGTCGAAAAAGTAATCCAATCGGTCGCACCGTCAGCATTGACGATGCGGTATTCATATTCCGTCGCCGGTGTCAGTTTCTGCATGTAAGCCCCATACGTATAGGGTGCCGGATTGTCGGCGTCGTAAATGGGAGGCCGTTTCCCTTCGGTCACATAAGCCAACTGGACATCACCCTGGTCCTTGTGACGGTATTCTACACTGTAATCGCTACGGTCGCTGTCATACTGCCAGGAAATGGTCTTGCCTATCGCACTGTCCTTGGCGACGACCTGCATCAGGTTATCCACGGACATGGCCATGGCCTGACCGGAAAATAAAGTAAACGCACTGAGGAGCGCCGCCAGGAGATGGCGCTTTCTATATTTCATGTGTTTTCACGTCCTTTCTTGTCACAAAATGTATTGTAGCACAATTCGTTGATTTGGCAATCTTTTTCGTTGACATCGATTTCCCTATCTCCTATAATAATTGAATTGTATATTGCTGCATTGATGAGGAGAGAAGAGAATGAATACACTTGATTTACTCTTGCTGGCCGTCAGCCTATCCATGGATGCCTTTGCCGTTTCCATCTGTAAAGGCCTGTCGCTGGGAAAAATCAACTGGCGCCACATGGTCCTGGCCGGCCTGTGGTTTGGCGGCTTCCAGGCTCTGATGCCCACTATCGGCTATGGTCTGGGCAGCTTTTTCGCCGACATGATCGATGCCTATGATCACTGGGTCACGTTCATCCTGCTCAGCGCCATCGGCCTCAATATGATTAAGGAGTCCTTTGAGGACGAAGAGCACTGTGATGCGTCCATGAGTCCCTATACGATGCTCATGCTGGCTATCGCAACCAGTATCGACGCCCTGGCCGTCGGGGTCACCTTCGCCTTTATGGACATCGCCCTCGTGTCGTCTGTGACGCTCATCGGCGTGACGACGTTCCTGTTCTCGGCAGCCGGGATAAAAGTCGGCAGCCTCTTCGGGATGCGCTATAAAAATAAGGCCGAACGCATCGGCGGGGCCGTCCTCATCTTGATTGGTTTAAAAATATTTCTGGAAGGCTTGGGCGTGTTGTAAAAAAAAGGCTTGTCGCACATGCGACAAGCCTTTTTTCTGTAGGGGCGCCACGTGGGGCGCCCGTTCGCGCAAATCGGTTCACGGGCATCTTACATATACCCGCGGGCTCGCCACGTGCGAGCCCCTACGAAATATAAATTATTTAACTTCGTGGATCCAGCCTTCCGGTCCTTCGATTTCGCCCATCTGGATGCCCCGCAAGGTCTTGTACAGTTTCGTCAGGACAGGACCCATTTCGTCCATGCCGCTGGGGAGGCAGATTTCTTTGCCGTGGTCAACGACTTTGCCTACCGGGCAGATGACGGCAGCCGTACCGCAGAGGCCGGCTTCAGCGAATTCGCTGACTTCTGCGAACTTAACCGGACGGTGTTCGACTTTCATGCCAAGCATGTCCATTGCGATCGTGATCAGGGAACGGCGGGTAATGGACGGCAGGATGGAGTCCGATTTCGGCGTAACCAAAGTGCCATCTTTCTTGACGAAGAGGAAGTTAGCGCCGCCCGTTTCTTCTACGTACGTGCGCGTAGCCGGGTCGAGGAACATGTTTTCATCGAAGCCGTTCTGATGAGCCAAAATGTAAGGATACATGCTCATGGCATAGTTCAAGCCGGCTTTGATATGGCCTGTGCCGCGCGGTGCTGCACGGTCGAAGTCAGAAATGCAGATCGTAATCGGTTTGACGCCGTTCTTGAAGTAAGAGCCGACAGGCGTGCCGAAGAGGCGGAACTGATATTCGTCAGCCGGTTTGACGCCGATGACCGGGTTAGTCCCAAAGAGATACGGACGCAGGTAGAGAGCGCCGCCGCTTTCAAAGGGAGGAATATAATCCTTATTGGCCCGGACGACTTCGTCGACAGCTTCCATGAACATATCTTCCGGAACCGGCGGCATTTCCAAGCGTTTTGCCGAGTCCATCAAACGTTTTGCGTTCTGGTCCGGACGGAAGGTGACCGTGCGGCCGTCTTTGGTTTTATAGGCTTTTAAGCCTTCAAAGACTTGCTGGCAGTATTGCAGGATGCCGGCACATTCATTGAGGACGACATTCGGGTTATCCGTCAATTCCCCTTTGCCCCATTTGCCATCTTTATAGTTGGCAACATAACGTTTTGCAATCGGCTGATATTCAAAACCTAAGGCCGACCAGTCAATATTAACATTTGACATCGCAATTCCTCCATTTCTTTTTTAAACAAAATAATTTATATCTATTTTGTAATTATAGATTAATCACTTCTTTCGCTTTTGTCAATGGGAGAAATTCTCACCGGATTATTGTTAACTAATTTGTACTATTTAAAAATTGACAATAAGTCGATTATTGGCTATAATCCAGATTATCGTAAACTTTTTAAATATTATTGTGGTTTACATTTATCCAAAGGAGTGATTTCATGGTTTCTTCTGTCCTCTCAGCCCACCACTGGGATACGCGGGATATGGTCTTATTCGCCCTGTTCACGGCGCTCATCGCCATCGGGGCCTTTATCCGCATCCCTGTTCCGTTCTGTCCTTTTACGCTGCAATTATTGTTCACCACCCTGGCCGGACTGCTCCTGGGCAGCCGCCGCGGCGCCGCCTCGGTGGCCGTCTACGTCCTCTTAGGGCTGGTCGGACTGCCGGTCTTCACGTCTGGCGGCGGTCCGTCCTATATTTTCCAGCCGACCTTCGGCTATCTCATCGGCTTCATCGGCGGTGCCTGGCTGACCGGATACATTGCCCATCAAAGCGCCATGCCATCGCTGCAGCGCCTGCTGGCTGCTGATTTTGCCGGCCTCATCATCGTCTACGCCTGCGGCATGGTCTATTTAGCTTTAATCAATAACGTATACCTGGGCACACCGATCAGTCTGTGGACACTCTTCGTCTACTGCTTCGTCCTGCCCATTCCCGGTGACATCTTTCTCTGCATCGTCGCCGCCTTCCTGACCCGCCGAATACGTCGGACCACTGCCCTCTAGAAAGGAGTTCGTTTACTATGAGTAAAGGTTTATTCATCACCGGGACGGGGACGGACATCGGCAAGACCTATGTCACAGCCCTGCTCATCAAGACGCTGCGCCAGCACGGTTATGACGTCGGTTATTATAAGGCTGCCATCAGCGGCGCCCCGACCGTCGCGGCCAGTGATGCCGGTTATGTAAATGAGATAGCCGGGATTGGCGAATCGCCGGACCTGCTCTTGTCTTATCTTTACGACCACGCCGTGTCGCCTCACCTGGCAGCCCGCTGGGAAGAGAAGCCCATCGAAAAAAGCGTCATCCTCCGCGACTGGCAGCGCGTCACGGCAGCCTATCCCTACGTCACGGTCGAAGGCAGCGGTGGCATCATCTGTCCCCTCCGCGAAGATGATGCCATCAGCTTCCAGCTGGAAAATCTCATCGGCTGGCTGCACATCCCATCGCTCATCGTCTGCCCGGCTGGTCTGGGGACCATCAACGGCGCCGTCCTGACCGCCTTTTATATGAAAGAAAAGGGCCTGCCTGTCCAAGGTTTCATCGTCAACCATTATACGGGAAGCACCATGGAAAAAGACAACATCCGCATGATTGAAAAGCTCAGCGGCAAGCCCGTCCTGGCCGTCGTCGGCGACAACGCCGAACTTTTACAGGCCGATGCCCAGGCTTTGATTCAACTATACCAGTAAGGAGTGATTTACATGAGTTTACTTGAAGCTGACTTAAAATACATCTGGCATCCGGCTCAGCAGATGAAAGACGCCGAAGTCTTCCCGCCCGTCGTCATCGACCACGGCAAAGGCTGCTATCTCTATGACACAGAAGGCAAAGAATACATCGACATCATCAGTTCCTGGTGGTGCAATCTCCTCGGCCACTGCAACGACGAAATCAATGACGCCATCAAAGACCAGCTCGACCAGCTGGAACACGTCATCTTTGCCAATTTCTCCCATCGCCCGGCCATCGAGCTCTGTCAGGCGTTGCTGCCGCTGCTGCCAAAAGGGCTGACGCATTTCAATTTCACCGACAATGGCTCATCGTCTGTCGAATGTGCCCTGAAGATGGCCTTTCAATATCAGTATCAGTCGGGCCACCCTGAACGGCAGCGTTTCATGTGCCTGTCTGAATCGTATCACGGCGAGACCATCGGCGCCCTGTCCGTCGGCAGTATGGACCTCTATGCCCGCATTTACAAGCCCATGATGATGAATAACATCCATTTCGACGGCCTCGACTGCTACCGCTGTCCCTATGGCCAAACGCGGGATACGTGTGACTGCGAATGTTTCGTCGGCGCTGAAAAGGCCTTCGCCGCTTACGGCAAAGAAACGGCAGCCCTCATCGTCGAACCGATCCTGCAAGGCGCGGCGGGTATGCGCATCTACCCGCCAGAATACCTGCGCCGCCTGCGCCAGCTCTGTGACCAGTACGGCGTCCTGCTCATCGACGATGAAGTCGCTGCCGGCTTCGGCCGGACGGGCAAGATGTTCGCCATTGAACACGCCGGCGTCAGCCCGGATATCCTCTGCACGTCGAAAGGCCTGACCGGCGGCTACCTGCCCATGTCCCTGACGATTACGACCGATGCCATTTACCAGGCCTTCTACGACGATTTCAAGACCCATAAGGCTTTCGTCCACAGCCACACCTATGCCGGCAATCCCCTGGCCTGCCGGGCGGCCCTGGCTGTGCTACACATCATGGAACGCGACGATATATTAAAAAAAGCTGCCGAAAAGAGCATCTACCTTCACGAAAAGTTAGACGCTGCTCTCGGCAGCCACAGCCATGTCGGCGAAATCCGCCACATCGGCCTGATCAATGCGATTGAATTAGTTGAAGATAAACGGAGTAAACGCGCCTTTGACCCGGAAAAGCGGGTCGGCTGGCACATCTTCCGCAAAGCCATGGACCTGGGACTGGTCCTGCGCCCCATTGGCGACGTCATTTACTTCAATCCGCCCCTCACCATTGATGAGCAGACCATGGATGAAGCCGTCCGCCGCTGCCGGGATGCCGTCCATGCCGTCTTAGGTGGCGATTAAGCCTTCAGCGCCGCATCCAGGGCCGCTTTGACATGGGCCTTGATGTCGTCATAAGACTGGCCTGGCTGGGCTTCGTAGAGTTTTTCCGTGCCGATGAACATAGACGGCACATAGTAGTAAGAATGGCCCTGTACGACTTCGGGGTGTTCCGATTCTTCGTACCAGTCGACGGCTACCTGGCGGTAAGCCGGATTTTCTTCGATCAGTTCAGCCAAGGCTTCTTTGGCGCCCTTGCAATAGGGGCAGCCGTTCATATAAAAAGCGGTGATATTCTTCAAGGGAATCGTCTCCTTTCCAGGGAACAGACAGGTTACTGATGACCTCCGCAGCCGTGGGAACCGCAGTGATGTTCACCATGGCCATGCTGCTGGTCGTGATGGCTGCAAGCTACGTCGGGATTGAATTTCAGCGTACCATTGAGCAAATCCTTGACGGCTTCATCGGCACTGCCCGTAACGCCGCCATAGAGGTCAATCGAAGCGGCCGCCAGGGCCTGCTGGGCTCCGCCACCGATGCCGCCGGCAATGACGGCATTGATTTCCTGGGCCTGCAGGAAACCGACCAGGGCACCGTGGCCCTGACCTTTGGTGTCGATGACGTCAGCCTTGACGATATGCCCATCTTCGACATCATAAATCTTGAATTTTTCCGAATGGCCGAAATGCTGGAATACATTCCCATTTTCATACGTAACTGCTACTCTCATCATAACAATTTCTCCTCCAATCTGCAATAACCAGACGGGTCCTCGCGGCCCGTCTTTTTTTGACATATGTCGATTAATTTGATTTTAGTATATGACATATGTCAGTATTTGTCAATGAAAAAGAGGCTGTCTCATTAAGACAGCCTCTTTTTGAGTTCATCGTAGGTCGTTTATCGTTCGTCGTAGGGGCGCCCACGTGGGGCGCCCGTTCACGCCAATCGGTGCATGGCCATCTTGCATATACCTGACGGGCTAAAAAAGCACGTGTAAGCCCCTACAAAAAAGCCATCGCATCAAACGTCAATCATTCCCGCTTCCCGGCGAGATGACGACGGTCGGTGTACTGTTGCCTTTGACGGAGTACATATTATAGACATAGTCCGGCGTCAGTTCACCTTTGAGATGGAACAGGGAGTAGGCGTCGACGGCGTTCATGTAAACGACGTCGCTCTTGACGTATCCCGGGGCGATGCCATAAGGACTGGTCAGGATGCCCTGCTGGGAATTCCACTGTAAATCCAGATTCAGCGCCGTCGCCACGGCTACGGACGGCAGGTAAATCTGGCCATTCTTGCCCAGTGCCCGCTTGGCCAGTTTATGGCCGTTTACAACTAAATCGTAAGCCTTGGCGATGTACGTGACGTTGCCATCGGAGGCGTTGATCTTATCGGAGATTTCCTGGAAATCAGCAAAATCTTCTACGCCATAGCCGGCCAGGGCCTTCTTGACCTGAGCGATGCTCAGGGACTGCCAGCCGTAGCCGTCAGGATAGATATAATAAGAAACCGTATGGTCCGGGTCGACGTCGATGACCAGGCGGTCATAGTAGACCGTAACCGGCGTCCCGACGGATACATACTGGTAGAGGTCTTCTACATCGGCTTCTTTCATGCGCACGCAGCCATTGGATACATAGCCGCCGATGGATTCAGGATGATTGGTCCCATGGATCCCATAGTTACCGTAAAAGCCGATCCAGCGGTAGCCAATAGGGTTGTCCGGACCTGAACCGATCTGGATGCTCGTGTCATCCGGGTCGACCCAGGTTGGGTTGACTTCCTTATATTGGACGGCATAGTAACCGGTCGGCGTCGGCGTCGACGTCTTGCCGACCCCGACGTGATACATCCTGACCTTCGTATCGCCTTCATAGAGCGTTAAGATACGGCTGGCCAGGTTGATACCTATTTTCTTTTCCGATTCGACCGCCTTGGCCTGCTGGCCTTCCTTGGCGGCCGTCTGGCTTTTCGTGTCCTTCTTCGCCGTTACGGCTGGCTGGGCCGGTTTCGTTTCTTCCTGCGGCGCCGCCGTCGGCTTGATTTCCACTTTGACTGCAAAAGGAGCCGGTCCAGTCTTCAGTTCCGGCGTATCGGCCCAGGCAGCTCCAGCGGTCAAGGCCAGGACGCAGGTCAGAGCCATCATTCGTTTCAGCAAAAAAATCCCTCACTTTCATCGCGCTGATGCGCCTTTATTTTGATTTACATTTATTTAATCTTCGTTTACATCATCTTCCCGGCCGCTGCCATTCAGAATCAGGTTGAGGACGACAGCCGTAATACTGCCCAGGGTAATGCCACTGTGCAGGACGATGTTCGCCCACGACGGGAAGCTGTGGAAAAAGTTCGGCGCCGTCAGGGTGATCATGCTGACGCCGATACTGACGGCGACAATCATCAGATTGTACGTCCCGTCGAATTTAACTTTACTCAAGGCCCGGATACCGCTGGCAATGACCATGCCGAACATGGCTACGCCTGCACCGCCTAAGACGGAATTCGGGATAGAGGCGACGACAGCCGCCATCTTCGGGAACAGGCCCAAAGCGATGAGGATGATGCCAGACGCGGCGACGACGAAACGGCTCTTGACGCGGGTGACGGCGATGAGGCCGACGTTCTGGGCAAAGGCCGTATAAGGGAAGCTGTTGAGGATACCGCCGATAAAGGTCGATAAGCCATCAGCCCGGAGGCAGCGTGCCAGGCGGCTGCGGCCAATGGGGCGGCCGACGATGGACCCGATAGCGATGCAGTCCCCCGTCGTTTCTACCATCGTGACGATCATGACGACGATCATCGACAGGATCGAGCCGATATCAAAAGTCGGGAAGCCGAAGGAAAAAGGCGTGACTAACCCAATCCAGGCCGCGTTGCCGACTTCGGCGAAGTTCGTCTGCCCTAAAATCATGGCAATGATCGTCCCGCCGATGAGTCCCAGCAGGACAGAAACATTGCTCAAGAAGCCCTTGCCGCAGCGGTAAATGGCGATGATGATGACCAGGGTGATGAAGGCCAGGAACAAATTCATCGGTGAGGCGAAGTCCGGCGACTTCGGATTGCCGCCGCCCATCCAGTTGACGGCTACCGGCAGCAGGGTGATACCGATGATGGTGATGATCGTCCCCGTGACGACAGGCGGGAAAAAGCGGATGAACCGGCTAAAGAAAGGAGCAATGAAGAAAGTGAACAGCCCGGCAATGAGAATCGATCCGTAAATGGCCGTAATTCCGTGTTCCGCCCCGATGAGGATCATCGGCGTGACCGACGCAAAAGTGACCCCCTGGATCATCGGGATGCGGGCGCCGATTTTCCAGAAGCCTAAAGTCTGTATCAGCGTGGCGATGCCGCAGGAAAATAAGTCGGCATTGATCAGGTGGACCAGTTCAGCCGGCGACAAGTGCAGGGTCTGGGCAATGATGATCGGTACGGCTACAGCCCCGGCGTACATGGCCAGGACGTGTTGCAGACCGTAGGCAAAGAGCCGGCCAGCCGGCAGCATTTCGTCAACGGGATGGATCCGTTTAGTCAGGTTTTCGTTCATTTCGTAAAAGTCACCTCATGTTCAAAAAAAGCCTGCACCATGGCAAGCGATTTTTTCTTAACAATATACATACCTATAAAAAATAACAATACCGTTTTTATTATACCATTGACTCAAAAAAAATAAAACATGTAGCTAAAATTTACTCAATCTTTACATATTCTTTTCAAAACAATGATATGTCTCTCATATACTGATTTTAAGTACACAGAGGAGGAAATAACATGTTCAGTATCAGCAACAAGCACGAAGAATTCTTCGATTATCTCATGACCAACGCCGAAAATTTCCATCGCGGCGCCCTCATCGCCCATGAAGTCATGGAGGACGTTTCAACCATTTCCATGCATCTCAAGGAAATCGTCAAACTGGAACACACGTCGGACAAAACCAACCAGGAAGTTATCTTCAAATTGTCCCGTGTCTTCATCACGCCTATCGACCGGGAAGATTTTTACAAACTGACGTGTCAGCTCGAAGACTGCATCGATTCCCTGCAAGGCGCTCTCATGCGCACCAGCATGTATCACGTCACGGAAGCGCCGAAAGCGGCCATCGCCATGACCGAACAGATTGTCACTATGGGCGAAGAATTGAAGAAGATTTTCTCTTTCTTGAAGGATATCGACCACAACGAAGCCAAACTCATGCGTCATGCTGAACGACTGAACCGCCTCGAATCGGAAGTAGACCATATCTATCGCCAGGAAATTTCCAGGCTCTTCAGCGGCGATGAAACGGACCTGCTCAACGTCATCCGCTGGAAAGATATCTTAGGGACCCTGGAAGAAGCGGCCGACCACGTCGAAACCCTGGGAAATACCATTAAAGAGGTGACCATGAAATATGCTTGATATGTCGCTCATCATCATGGTCGTCGTCCTGGCTCTGGTCTTTGACTTCATCAACGGCTTCCACGATACGGCCAATGCCATCGCAACCTGCGTATCGACACGTGCCATCCGCCCTGGCGTCGCCATCGTCGGTACGGCTATCCTCAACTTCCTCGGCGCCATGATTTCGACAGGTGTCGCCAAGACGATTGGCGGCGACATCGTCGTCTCGCCGACGTTAGTCAACGAAATGATCATCATCGCCGGCCTGGTCGGCGCTATCATCTGGAACCTCCTGACCTGGTGGGTCGGCATGCCTTCCAGTTCGTCTCACGCCCTCATCGGCGGCATGATCGGTGCCATCATCGTATCGGCCGGCGTAGCCGCCCTCAACGGCTGGGGTATCCTGAAAATCGTCCTGTCCCTCATCATTTCACCGGTTTCGGCCATCATTACGGGCTTCATCATCATGAAGATCATCTTTGCCGTCTGCCATTCATTCAAACCGGCCAAGGTAAACCTGGCGGCCAACAGGCTGCAAGTCGTGTCGGCGGCCCTCATGGCTTTTTCCCACGGCTCCAATGATGCCCAGAAATCCATGGGTATCATCACCCTGGCATTGGTATCGGGCGGCTTCATCACCAGCCTGGAAGTACCGGACCTGGTCAAATTCCTCTGCGCCCTGTCCATGGCCCTGGGGACCAGCGTCGGCGGCTGGAAGATCATCCGTACCGTCGGCGGCAAGATATTCAAGATGCATCCCGTCCACGGCTTTGCAGCCGACTTGAACTCAGCGGTCGTCATCTTCTCGGCCACCTTGCTGCACCTGCCCGTCTCGACGACACACGTCGTTTCCGGGTCGATTATGGGTGTCGGTTCGGCACAACGCGTCAAAGCTGTCCACTGGAGCGTCGCCCGGCAGATGGTCACGGCCTGGGTCATGACCATTCCCTGCACGGCTGTCATGGGCGCCTTGTCGTACGTCATATTGACAAAAGTGTTCTTTTAAAAGACATAGTAAAAGGGGCTGTCGCATGTGCGACAGCCCCTTTTTGAGTTTTAGGTTTGTAGTTTGTAGTGAAGGTTTTTAAATTTAAAGCCCTCTTCTACAAACTCCGTACTACAAACTATAGAGAGAAAGGGACCACGAATGCGGGACGCCCATCGCTGCTGTCCGTTTTGGCAGCCGTCCTATGCCTTCCGTTGGTCGGCACTTGACGGGCCAAAAAGGCTTTGGGCGTCCCCTACGAGCCACTAGCCACGAGCCACTAACTGCTAACGGCTGACTGCTAACCCCTTACTTCACAATCTCGATCTGGTTTTTGAGTTCGTTTTCAAATTTGATGCGATGGGCTTTGGTGTAGAGGCCAGGCATGCCGCCGGTATGCACGAGGATGACCTGCCGGCCCAGTTTGATTTTCTTTTCTTTGATCATCGACAGGACGCCGGCAAACATCTTGCCCGTGTAGCACGGGTCGAGGAGGATGCCTTCGTGACGGGCCATGGTGTAGATGGCTTCGCGGACCCGCGGTTCCGGTTCGTTGTAGCCCTTGCCGATATAGCCCGTTTCGACGTGGAAGTCGCTGTCGAAATCAAAGCCATATTCTTCCTTGGCCTGGTTAAAGTAGGCCTTTAATTTTTCCATGTCGAAGGGCATGACGGCAATGCCTACCAGTTTCAAATTCGACTGAATGGCTTTCAAGCCGCAATACAAGCCGAGATATGTACCCATACTGCCGACGGCGACATAGACCGTCGCCCCGTCGATCTGCTGTTCCTTGGCCTGGGCGTCGAGTTCGCGGGCGCAGTCCATGTAGCCCAGCATACCCGTCGTATCGCTGCCGCCCATGGGGATGAAGTAAACTTGTTCACCCTTCTTTAATTCGGCGGCCATGACTTTCTTGACTGTTTCTTCGAGCTGGACGTCGTGGTCGCGGCCATCGTCATGCTTGAGGACGACGCGGGCGCCAAAAATACCGTCGAGGAGTAAATTGCCGCTCAGTTCGCCATCAGTATCACCGACAGCGACGATAATGCATTTCAGGCCGAATTTCGCGGCAACAGCCGCCGTCAGGCGGCCATGGTTGGTCTGCGGCGCTCCGACGGTCACAATGGTCGTCGCCTGAGAGTTGAGGGCTTCGATCATCAGATACTCTAATTTACGCAGTTTATTGCCACCGCCGCCGAAAGGCGTCAGGTCATCGCGCTTGATATAGATTTCACGGAATAATTCCTGCGACAGGCCGGACAGGTATTGGAGCGGCGTCGGATTAGGGTCTAAAATAGAAAGTTTCGGTTTCATGGGGACAGTCCTCCTTTAGTTTTCTCCATCCTATCATATTTTCCGGAAGAAGAAAAGTAAACGACCTTTACCAGGCGGCGACACAGCCATCGGCCCGGGGTTCGGTCCCACCCATGAGCGTCCCCTGGTCATCGCGCCAGATGATCTGTCCCCGGCCATAGGTCTGGATATCGTCTTTGACGACGACGTCATGGCCGCGGCGGCGCAGTTCTTCAATGACAGCGGTTGGAAAGGCCCGTTCCATTTCAATGGTCTTGCCGCCGACCCACTGCCAGCGCGGAGCATCCAGGGCTGCCTGAGGGTTGAGATGATAGTCGATGGTATTCAGCAGGACCTGGAACTGCCCCTGGGGCTGCATGAAAGCGCCCATGACGCCGAAGGGGCCGACAGGACGGCCGTCTTTCGTCAAAAAGCCGGGAATGATCGTATGATAGGACTTCTTCCGCGGCCCGACGCAGTTATCGCTGGCTGGGTCCATAGAGAAGTTATGACCCCTGTCGCTGAGAGAAATGCCGTATCCCGGAACGGCGATGCCCGAACCGAAACCGCTGTAGTTGCTCTGGATGAAAGAAACCATATTGCCTTCGCCGTCGGCACTGCACAAGTAAACGGTACCGCCACAGTTTACATCGACCGGCTGCGGCAGCAGGGCCTCGTGACCGATAAGGGCCCGCCGCCGGTCGGCATAGGCTGGAGAGAGCCAATCGTCAACAGCCGTCTTCATGAAACGCGGGTCGGCAATATATTTCTTGCCATCGCAGAAGGCCAGTTTCATGGCTTCGATCTGGCGGTGAATCGATTCGGCATCATCCCGTTTACTAAAAGTAAACCCGCTGGCAATATCCAGGGCCATGAGGACGACCAGGCCATGGCCGTTGGGCGGCATTTCCCAGACATCGTAACCACGGTACGCCGTATGGATCGGGTCGGCCCACTGCGGCCGATACGCTGCTAAATCGGCCTTGCGGATGAGGCCGCCCGTTTTCCGGGACCAGGCATCAATGGCATCGGCCAGCTCACCGTCGTACAGGGCCCGGCAATGGCTGTCCCGCAGGATTTCCAGAGACTTGGCCAGTTCCGGCAATTTGAGGATATCACCGGCTTTGGGCGCCTGGCCATGAGGGAAAAAAGTATCGAATAAGTGCTGAAAGATTTTCTTCCCCCGATAAGGTGCAAAGGATGCCATACTGTCGGCCAGCATAGCTGCCAGGTTCGGCATGACCGCATAACCATCCCGGGCATAGGCAATGGCCGGTTCAAAGAGTTCTTCAAAGGCCAGTCGGCCAAAACGGCGATGGACTTCGGCCCACGCCGCCGGCGCCCCTGGGACCATGACCGGCTCCCAGCCCCGGAGCGGGACCTGGTCATAGCCCCGCTTCAGCAATTCATCCCGCGTCAGTCCTGCCGGGGACCAGCCGCTGCCGTTGATGCCATAGAGTTTCCCCTTCGTCCATATCAGGGCGAAGACGTCGCTGCCCAGGCCGTTGCTGGTCGGCTCCAGGACAGTCAGGCACATGGCCGCAGCCAGGGCAGCGTCGATGGCGTTGCCGCCTTTTTTCAGCATATCCAGCCCGGCCTGGGCAGCCAGGGTCTGAGACGTGCAGACCATGCCCCGGCGGCCATAGACCACTTCCCGGTGGGAGCCATAGGGATACACAGATGCATCAAAATTCATTCCAATCTCCCCTTTTCAAAAAATTACAAGTGAACATTACTTAAAGAGTTCGACGAAAATCAGAGAAATCCTTTGTTTACACCTTCACGAACGACTTTTTTACCGCTATAATAGTAATCATCAGTCACGTTAAGGACTTATCACAATTTACAAGTAAGGAGTAGAGCAAGTTGAAACGGTGTATGTTAATCGTCAACCCTACAGCAGGGCGTGAACGGGCAAAATATCACAAGGATAATTTAAGACAACAACTGGAAACGATGTTCGACGACGTCGAATTGCGGGAAACGCAGAAAGCCGGCGACGCGACGGAATGGGCCAAGGAAGCAGCCCTGACCGGCTTCGATTCGGTATTTTCCATGGGCGGCGACGGGACGCTGAATGAAACCATCAACGGCCTGGCACAGGCCAACAGTGCCATCCACTTCGGCTTCATCCCCCTGGGAACCATCAACGATCTGGCACGGGCCCTGAACATCCCCCTCCATCCGGAAGCTGCCATCGCCATGCTGCAGCACTGCAAGACGGTCAAAGTCGACATCGCCAAGGCCAACGACCGCTACTTCGTCAATACCATTGCCGCCGGCATCATGCCCGAAGCCGTCGGCCACGTATCCATCGAACAGAAGACGCGCCTCGGCCCGCTGGCCTATTTCCTGACCGGCATCAAGGCCATGCAGGCCCATAAGACGTCGCTGTTCAAGATCACGACGGCCCAGGGCTCGACAGTCCACCGCTCGCCCCTCATCGTCGTCATGCTGACCAATTCCGTCGGCAGTTTCCGCAACCTGGCGCCCCAGGCCCGCGTCGACGACGGAAAAATCTGGCTGGGCATCTTCAAGGACTTCAATTATCTGGACCTCATCAAGGTCATCCCGGAATTCCTGGCCGGCCAGCCGCTGACGTCGGAACTGATGACCTTGAAGACCATGGACCGCGTCCGCATCGAACTGCTGGATGGCAGCCATCTCTCGACCAACATGGACGGCGACGAAGGGCCGGCTTTCCCCTTGGACATCGAAGTCCTGCCATCATTCTTATCCGTTTACGTACCTGCGTAAACGATAGACAAGGAGCGTTTACATGTTCATTAAAGGAAATTTTCTCTTCACGCCGTCACGCCATGAACTGACGATCCGTGAAAATCAATATGCCCATATCGAAAACGGCGTCGTAACGGGCTTCATGACGGACCTGCCGGAAACGACAGGCCCGGAAACAGTCGTCGATTACAACCAGGATATCATCATTCCGGCCTTCGTCGACCTGCATATCCACGCCCCGCAATACATAAACCGCGGCCTCGGCTTTGACGAAGAACTCCTTCCCTGGCTGGAACATTACACCTTTCCGGCCGAAGGGAAATTCGCCGACCTCGTCTTTGCCCGTCGCGTCTATACGGCCTTCCTGAAACGCCTCCAGGCCGAAGGGACCCTATGTTTTTCCGCCTTTGCGACGATTCATAAAGAATCGACGTGGCAGCTCATGGAACTGGCCGAAACCATGGGTTTCAAAGCCTATATCGGCAAAGTAAACATGGACCGCAACGCCCCGGACTACCTCCTGGAAGATACGGACCGCTCCCTGGCCGATACGGAAGAGCTGGCCGTCCGCTGCCGCGAAGCATTGCACAAGGTCCGCTTCATCGCGACGCCGCGCTTCGTCCCGTCGACGACAGAAAAACTGATGACCGGCCTGGGTCGCCTCTGTGAAACCTACGACTTGCCCGTCCAATCCCATCTGTCGGAAAACCGGAATGAAGTCGCCTGGGTCAAAGAGCTCCATCCCGACTTGCCGTCTTATACGGCCGTCTATGATACCTTTGGACTCTTGCGGCCCGAAAAGACTATCATGGCCCATGCCATCTATTTATCAGACGAAGAAAAACGTTTACTTCGCGATAAAGGCGTTTACTTAGCACACTGCGCCCAGTCCAATGCCAACCTGACCAGTGGCATCATGCCCTTGCGGCGCAACCTGGAAAACGGCCTGACCTGCACGATTGCCAGCGACGTCGCTGCCGGCCATACACCGGCCATGAACAAGCAGATTGCCTTGACCATTGAAATATCGAAACTCTATTCCCTGAAGCACGATAGAGAAAAAGCCCTCACCATCGGTGAAGGCTTGTATTTGGCCACCAAAGGACCGGGCCGCTTCTACGGCCAGACCGGCAGCTTTGAAAAAGGCTACGCCTTTGACGCCCTGGTCATCCACATGGACGACATCGAAGGCCTGGAACGGACGCCTTTTGAAAAACTCCAGCAGTTCATCTACGACGGCGACGACCGCAACATCATCGCCCGCTATGTAGATGGAGTTAGCCGTTAGCCGTTGTAGGGGCCGTCCCAAAGGGCGGCCCGTTGCATTTGTATGATTCGCCTAGCACCCTGACAGGAAAATCGTACATATTCCGATGCGGGCGCCCCACGTGTCGCCCCTACAAAAAAAAGACTTGCCGCAAAGCGACAAGTCTTTTTTTATTATTCAGCCGTATACGGCAAGAGTGCGATTGCACGTGCGCGTTTGATGGCAACAGTCAGTTTACGCTGATGTTTAGCGCAAACGCCGGAAATGCGGCGCGGCAAGATTTTACCGCGTTCTGTTGTGAAACGGCGAAGTTTTGCAACGTCTTTGTAATCGATCTGTTCAGCATGATCTACGCAGAAGCTGCATACTTTTCTTCTCGGTTTTCTCGAGCGATCTCTTCTCATGTATAGTTTCCTCCTTCAAGAATTAGAAGGGGTGTGTCTGACCTTTTAGAATGGGATTTCTTCGTCTGTGCTGGAACCCATGCTGTCAAAGCCGGTCCCCGGTGCAGCCGGTTTGGGCTGCGGTGCACTAGCATGCGGTGCCGGAGCAGCCTGCTGGTGTTCTGATCCCATTGTCTGGGCAACGAAGTCGCATACAACTTCCGTGCGATAGCGTTTCTGACCATCCTGCGTTTCGTAAGAACGAACGGAGATACGGCCCTGGACGAATACACGGCTGCCTTTGGACAAGTTATTGCCACAGTTTTCCGCCAAATTACCCCAAGCAACACAAGGAATAAAATCAGTTAATTCCCGCGGTTCTGAACTGCCGGCCGGAATATACGACCGCGTACAGGCAACGGTAAACATAGCGACTGCCCGGCCGGTCTTCGTAAAACGGATTTCCGGGTCACGAGCTAAATTCCCTAATAACTGGACTGAGTTCATACCTTTGCGCCTCCGGTTATTCGTCGATCTTGACGATCAAGTGTTTCAGAATAGTATCGTGGATCTTGATGACACGGTCGATTTCTTTGATGACGTCAGGTTCGCCTTCAAAGTTGATCAAAACGTAGTAGCCATCAGCCTGTTTTTTAACAGGGTATGCGAGATGACGTTTACCCCAGCGATCTACTTTTTCGATAGTGCAGCCGTTCTTGGTGAGAAGGTTGGATACCAATTCAACGATCGGATCTACTTCTGCTTCTTCGAGCGGTTTTGCAATAAACATGACTTCGTACTTGTTCACGAAATCACCTCCTCTTTTGGACATATGACCCTTCCCGCAGAAGGGTTAGGAGCTTGACACAGTTCAAGCTTGTTAATTATATCATAGGTGATGGGGAAATGCAAGAAAAAGCTATTAGCAGCTAGCAGTTAGCGACTCGTAGGGGCCGTCCCAAAGGGCGGCCCGCACTAGTGCTCCTCTTTTATTTAAAGTATTCGACGCCCGATTTGAAGATCGGCTGGAGTTTGTTGCCAGCGATGTTCTGGAAGACGTCTTCGGCGCTGAAGCGTTCGGTGTGCGCCATCTTGCCCAGGACACGGCCATCGGGGCTGGTAATGCCTTCGACTGCCAGGACCGACTGGTTCGGGTTGTATTCGCTGTCATAAGTCGCTTTGCCGGAAAGGTCGACGTACTGTGTGGCAATCTGGCCTTTGGCAGCCAGTTCGCGAATCTGTTCTGGTGTGGCGACAAAACGGCCTTCGCCATGGGAGATGGCGACGGTGTGGACGTCACCGGCTTTGCAGCTGCTGAACCACGGGCTCATGACGGAAACGACCTTGGTTTCGACCATGCGCGACAGATGGCGGCCAATGGTATTGTATGTCAGCGTCGGGCTGTCAGCTTTCAACGGCTGGACATGACCGTAAGGCAGAAGACCGAGTTTAATCAGGGCCTGGAAGCCGTTGCAGATGCCGAGAGCCAGGCCATCGCGCTGATAGAGCAGGTTTTCCAGAGCTTCCGACAGGACCGGGTTGCGGAACAAGGTGGCAATAAACTTGCCTGAACCTTCCGGTTCGTCACCGGCACTGAAGCCGCCAGGAAACATGATGATCTGGGCTTTGGCAATGCGTTTGGCCATTTCATCGATAGATTCTGCCAGATCCTGCGGCGTGTTGTTGCGCAGTACCATGACATCCGTCGTAGCGCCAGCCCGTTCAAAGGCAGCGGCCGAGTCGTATTCGCAGTTCGTGCCCGGGCAGACGGGAATGAAGACCCGCGGCGTACCAAAGGCTTCGCTGCGGCGCGGACCATACGTCGTGAACAGCGGCAGTTCGGCATCACCTGTACCGCTTTCGCTCTTGATGGGGAAGACGTGGCTCAGCGGTTTTTCCCAGGCATCCTGGAGGTCTTTCAGAGAAATCGTCACGCCATCGACGGTCACATCAGCAGCAGCCGTCGTCTTGCCGACGAGGGAAACGTGAGCCCGTTTGACCCATTCAGCAGCCGTAGCAGCGTCGGTTTCGACGAGGATCGAGCCATAGCTGAGGTTGAACAGTTTCTGCGTAGCAAAGGATGCATCAACGGCGAAGCCAATGCCATTGCCAAAGGCCATCTGGGCGACGGCAGCGGCGATACCGCCCTGACCGACGGCATGCATGGCTTTGATTTTACCATCGAGGACAGCCTGATGGAGGAAATCGCAGTGGGCTTTGAAAGTATCGAAGTCCGGCATTTCTTCAGCGTCGCGGGGCAGGTCGAAGAGGAGGACTGCGTCGTCAGCGGCTTTGAATTCCGGCGAGATGATATGGTTCGTGTGTTCCGGTGCAATGGCAAAGGAAACGAGCGTCGGCGGAACGGTGAGGTTTTCAAAGGTACCGCTCATGCTGTCTTTCCCGCCGATAGCGGCCACTTCCATGACCTGCTGGGCTACGAAAGCACCGAGGAGGGCGCTGACCGGCTGGCCCCAGGCCTTTTCATTGGTTCCCAGGCTCTGGAAGAATTCCTGCATGGTCAGATAGACTTTTTTGCGGTCGCCACCGAGGGCTACCAGTTTGGCAATGGACTGGATGACGGCGTAGAGGGCACCGTGGAAGGGGCTCCAGATAGCCAGGTCCGGGTCATAGCCGTGGGTGAAGATGCTGGCCGTCGTCGTATTGCCGTGTTCGACCGGAATCTTGGCAACCATGCCTTCGACCGGCGTCTTCTGGTATTTGCCGCCAAAGGGCATGAGGACCGTGCGGGCGCCGATGGTGCTGTCGAAGCGTTCGGCCAGGCCCTGTTCCGAGGCGATATTCAGGGTTCCCATGGTATCGAGCCAGGTCTTGGCGACGTCTTTGACTTCCGGAACCTTGAAGAAATCTTTGTCTTCTGGAGCGACGACGACGGCTTTGCGATGCTGGGTGACGCCGTTGGTATCGAGGAAAGCGCGGGTAATATTGACGACGTTCTGGTCGCGCCAGTGCATGACCAGGCGTTTTGTATCCGTAGCGACAGCGACGATCGTCGCTTCCAGGTTTTCTTCGGCGGCATATTTCATGAATTCATCGACGTGTTCCGGAGCGACGACGACAGCAATACGTTCCTGCGATTCGGAAATAGCCAGTTCCGTACCGTCCAGGCCTTCGTATTTCTTCGGGACTTTGTCGAGGTTGATGTCCAGGCCGTCTGTCAATTCGCCGATAGCGACGGAGACACCGCCGGCACCGAAGTCGTTGCAGCGTTTGATGAGTACCGTGACTTCATGGCGGCGGAAGAGGCGCTGGATCTTGCGTTCCGTCAGGGCATTGCCCTTCTGGACTTCGGCGCCGCACGTTTCCAGGGATTCGACGGTATGTTTCTTGGACGAGCCCGTAGCACCGCCGCAGCCGTCGCGGCCGGTCTTGCCGCCGAGGAGAATGATGATGTCGCCAGGGAGCGGTTCTTCGCGGACGACGTTATTGCGCGGAGCTGCGCCGAGGACGGCACCGATTTCCATGCGCTTGGCAATGAAGCCGGGGTTGTAATATTCTTTGACTTCGCCCGTAGCCAGGCCAATCTGGTTACCATAAGAGCTGTAACCCTTGGCAGCACCTGTCGTCAGCTTACGCTGGGGCAGTTTGCCGACGAGCGTATCCTTGACCGACTGACGCGGGTCGCCGGCACCGGTGACCCGCATGGCCTGATAGACATAGGAACGGCCGCTCAAGGGGTCGCGGATACAGCCGCCCAGGCAGGTAGCTGCGCCGCCGAACGGTTCGATTTCCGTCGGGTGGTTATGGGTTTCATTCTTGAAGAGGAGGAGCCATTCTTCTTCGACGCCATCGACATCGACAGGGATGATGATCGTGCAGGCGTTGATTTCTTCCGATTCGTCAAGGTTATCGAGTTTACCGGCAGCTTTCAATTCTTTGACGGCAATAGTCGCCATATCCATGAGGGTCTGTGGTTTCTTACGGTTCAAGTTTTCCCGCGTCGTCTTATATGATTCATAAGCGCGCTGGATGGGCGCCGTAAACGTCCCGTTTTCAAAAGAAACATCCGTGAGTTCGGTCATGAACGTCGTATGACGGCAGTGGTCCGACCAATAGGTGTCGATGACGCGGATTTCCGTCACTGTCGGATTCCGTTTTTCTTCATCCCGGAAGTAGGTCTGGACGAACTTCAAATCGTCGAAGCTCATGGCCAGGCCCATGTGTGCCGACAGTTCTTTCAAAGCGGCGTCATCCATGGCATCGAAGCCGTCGATGACGGGGACGTCAGCCGGTTTTTCCCAGGGCATTTCCAGCGTCGAAATGGGGTCCAGCGAGGCTTCGCGGGCTTCGACGGGGTTGATGCAATAATGTTTGATGGCAGCGACGTCATCAGCGGATAAGCTGCCGGACAAAACGAGGACCTGTGCCGTGCGGACGAGGCTGTCGTTCTTCATGGTCAGCATCTGCAGGCACTGCATGGCCGAATCGGCGCGCTGATCGTACTGGCCCGGCAGATATTCGACGGCCAGGACCGTGTCGTCCTTGCCAGCCGGCAATTCGTCATAGACGGCATCGACAGGCGGTTCGGAGAAAATCATATTTTTAGCCGCTTCAAAAGCCGCATCATCGAGCCCGGATACGTCATAGCGGTGGTAAATGTGAATATCGGTCAACCCTTTAATCAACAGGTTTTCCTGTAAATCAGTGAGCAATCGTTTTGCTTCGTCAGCAAAAACACCTTTCTTGGCAACATACAAACGTCGGATAGACTGCATGTCATGACCTCCCTCAAAGATAGATAACTTATCATTAGACAACCTTAGTATACCTGTTTCACAGCCATAAGTAAACTTAGAATTTTATTGACTTGCCTATAAAATCGTATTAGACTAGTACTATTATAGTAGACAATGTTTACCATTTTTCATCACAGGGAGGACATGGAAGTAATGGAAGAATTGAAACAGCGAATTTTACAAGATGGCCTGGTCATCGACAACCGGATTTTAAAGATTGATAACTTTTTGAACCAGCAAATCGATACGACCCTCATCAATCACGTCGGTCAGGAGTTCGCCCGCCGTTTCAAAGACGTACATATCGACCGCATCGTCACCATCGAGGCTTCGGGTATCGCCGTAGCCTATGCGGCTTCCCTGGCCATGGACAACCTGCCCATCGTCTTTGCCCGCAAGAAAAAATCTCTGCTCACCAAAGGCGAACAGTATACGGCCAAGATTTACTCGTATACAAAAGAAGAAGAATATACGGCAACGATCAGCAAGGCCTATCTCCACGCCGGCGAATCGGTTCTCATCATCGATGACTTCCTGGCCAGTGGAGCTGCTGCCGTCGGCCTGACGGACATCGTCGCCCAGGCAGGCTGTACTGTCGCCGGTATCGGCATCGTCGTCGAAAAGACTTTCCAGAGCGGCCGCAGGACGTTGGAAGATAAAGGCTTCCGCGTCGAATCCCTGGCCCGCATCGCCCGTTTTGAAAATAACAAGCCTGTCTTCGTCGAATAAGGAGAATCATCATGCGCGCCCAATTTTTTGACGGTTTCGATTTTGCCACGTATAAATTCAGTATCGTCGCCATCGAAGAGGTGGACGACTTCTTTAACATCGAGGAATTCGGCCTCCATCCCATCATGTACAATGAAGCCTGCCTGCGCGGATATACGGCGATCTTCGGCTTCAACGATGAAAAGATGCTGACCCTCCATAAATTGCTGACCAATAACAACGGCATGGAACCGCCTGCCATCGACGGCATCCATCCCGTTTCCTTCCATTCGCCGGCAGGGGACTTGAAATATGAACTCAACCACGTCATGGATTACAGCGGGTCCATCCTCATCGCCAACAGCTTCATCGACAAATACTTCGTTCCCTTCGGTTTCCAGCTTCCCCATGCTTTCCGAAAAGTCTACGAGCTGACTTTCGACAAGGGCCTGTTCGTCAAGGTCCAGGACCACTCCCAGGAAGCACAAGAACTGCGCATCGAATACGAAGAACCCTTGAATTCCAAGAAGAAGCTCCAGATCAAATGGGGTAATTTGACCCATAAGTCAGAAGAATACGGATTCGACGACGAAACGATTGCGCAGTACATGGACCTCAGTTACGATACGAAATATTTATTTGATCACGTGTGATACATAGAAATCCCGGACAGCCGGCCATTGGCTCTGCAAGATGAGGCCATGGCCGGTTGCTGCTGTCTGGATAGGCATGGCGGCGATATCGGCGATGATGGCTTTATCGCTTTCAGAGGCCGGGGCAAAGACCCGTTCAAAATAGGGTTCGGCGCCTTTGAGGATGGCTTCCTTGGAATAACCGGCATCGACTGGCGGTTCTTCGGCTAAATACTGGCCAAAGAGGTCATTGGAGAAGAGGATTTTTTCCGAAGCCAGCCAGGTGACCATATTATCCGGCCAGTGGAGACCCGGCGTATGGATGAACTGGAAGGTATAATCGCCTAACGTCAGGCTTTCGCCATGCTGGACGACGCGGAAATCAGCTTCCGGATACGTCGGCTGGAGCCGTTCCTTCGTGGCCGGCGTGCAGTAGATGGGCAGCTGGGGATGACGGTCCAGGACGGCCTGCAGGGCTCCGCTATGGTCTTCTTCGGAATGGTTGAGAATCAGGGCATCGATCTGGCTGACAGGCAGGACACTTTCGATGTCCTGGATATAGGCATCGGCTGCTTTATCGGGAACCGTGTCGATGAGGATATTCTGTTTCCCCCGAAGCAGGTAAGATAAAAAAGAAATGGAAATCTTCGGCTTCTTGATGGTCTTGCCAAAGACAAAGATGTGTGGATTCAGCGAGTATTTCATAGTGCAGCCCTCCTGGCAGTTTCATATTGTTTTTGAGGAATATAGTAACACTTGTAAATTTCACAAGCATCCATACAGCGGTTGCAGCGCAGACATTTAGTCATATCGACGCGGGGCCGCCGGATGCCGTCGGCGCAGGTCTGCATCGACAAAGCTTCATACGGGCAGATACTGATGCAACAGCCGCAGCCTTCACATTCCTTGCGGTTAAAATAATCGGGTGTAACCAGTCGGTCAATATGCGTTTTTTCCATCATACTCCCCCCTTTTCGTACACTTATACTATAGCAAAAATATCCAAATAAAACCGTTGCAAATACAACAAAAGAGGCTGTCGCATGAAGACAGCCTCTTTTTGTTAAGTTTTACTGTAGGGGTCGCCACGTGGGCGACCCGCTGGGTATTTATATGACGCCCATGACACCTGACTGGGAAATCACATATATCCAGGAACGGGCTTGCCACATGCAAGCCCCTACGAGCCACGAATCACTATCCACTAGCCACTAATTATTTAATTTTCCCAATGTCTTGGCGACGATGCGGGTCAGGAGGGCTACCGTATCGAGTTCGACCGATTCATCGGCGCTGTGGATGTCATGCGTCGTCGGGCCGACGGAGATGATGTCCAGTTTCGGGTTCATGGAGAAGAAGTACCCTGTTTCCAGGCCGCCGTGCATGGCTTCGATGCGGGCTTCTTTGCCGGCTTCTTCCTTGTAAACGTCAGCGACGAGGGGAACGAGTTTACTGTGCGGATTTTCCGTCCAGGCCGGTTCCGGCGAAGCCAGTTCGATGTCACAGCCTGTCAACTCTGCGTAAACGGGGAGGATAGCCATCAATTCGCGCAGGCGGGCATCGGCCGAAGCGCGGGGGAAATACTGGATGGCGACATGGTCGCCTTCAGTCCGGATCGTACCGATGTTGGCCGACAGGTCCGGCAGCTTCGGCAGCAGCTGGTTCATGGCGAAGACGCCGCAGTGAAGGATGTTCAGCAGGCTGACCAGATTCTTCGTATCGTCAGCCGAGAAGGTCTGGGCCGGTACGTCGGCACTTTCGACGAGGAAGTGGGCGTTCTTTTCGACTTCACCATACACTTCCGCGATTTCGGCCTGTTCTTCGCCGACGGCTTTCTTCACCGTTTCACCTGCGTTTACATCGTCGACAACGATGACAGCCGAGGCTTCCGACGGGATAGCATTGGCAGCTACGCCACCCGTGATAGATGCCAGGACATAGGATACGCCGGCCTGGGCAATGCGGCGGAGGGCCAGGCTCAGGGCCTTGATGGCGTTGCTCTTGCCGTCGTTGATGGTTTCACCGGAATGGCCGCCTGCAAAGTCTTTGGCTGTGATAGTAAACGCCTGTTTACCTTCAGCAGCCTGCCAGTGGATGGGCCGGCTGAAATGCGTATGGACGCTGCCGGCCGAGCCGACACAGAGGACATCCATGTATTCAGAGTCACAGTTGATGATGTACTGCACATCCTGGACGTATTTCGGATCCAGATGGGTAGCCCCGGTCATGCCCGTTTCTTCATCGACCGTAAAGATGAGGCGCAGCGGGCCGTGCTGGATATCCTGCTGGATGAGATACAGCGCCAAGGCGACGGCAATGCCGTCATCGGCACCGAGGCTGGTCCCATCGGCGTGGAGGATGTTGCCTTCGCGGACCAGTTTGATTTCACTGGTCAAGGGGTCGAAATCGACGCCGGGCTTGGCGACGCAGACCATATCCATATGGCCCTGGAGGACCGTAAGCGGCCAATCTTCGCAGCCCTTGCTGGCCGGAACATTGGCGATGACATTATATACTTCGTCCTGTGTTACATCGGCAACGCCCAGTTCATGGAGACGGCTGACGATATAATCGCTGACGCCTTTTTCATGGTGGGACGGACGCGGATGCTTGGCCAGTCCTGCAAATTCGTGGATGACACCTTCAATGATTTCATGATCGTTCATATGACAAACGCTCCCTTCAAAAAGTCTCTGCGATTGACTTGCTTAATCGTTTATTTATTATACCACGGACGAGGCGCATCGGGCTACTATCCGCATGTGTATATTTTTGCTTGCGAAAAAGTAATTATACAGCTGTTTTTCCGCGTACAGTGTACAAATTGATATATGACGAATGCAAAAAAATTGAGTATAATATAAGCGTCAGTGAAGTTGTACGTTTTAGTACTGCTTAATTTTTATTTGGGAGGTTTTTCTATGAAACCACAATCAAATCTGACTGTGAACTACCCAAGTATGCCGGAATTGACGGCCCGCGGTATGATCCTCGGCGCCCTGATCACCGTTATCTTTACGGCTTCCAACGTATACCTGGGCTTAAAAGTCGGCCTGACGTTCTCGTCGTCCATCCCGGCTGCAGTCATCTCCATGGCAATCCTGCGCATGTTCAAACATTCCAACATCCTGGAAAATAACATGGTACAGACGCAGGCATCTGCTGCCGGCACTTTATCTGCAATCATCTTCATCCTGCCGGGCTTGCTCATGCTGGGGTACTGGCAGGGCTTCCCGTTCTGGCAGACCCTGCTGCTCTGCGCCTGCGGCGGCTCTCTCGGGGTCTTGTTCACTATCCCCCTGCGCCGGGCTATGGTCGTCAACAGCGACCTGCCGTATCCGGAAGGCCGGGCTGCTGCTGAAATCCTGAAAGTCGGCAGTGAAATCCGCAAGGAAGAAGCCAACGGCGAAGACACAAGCAAAAAAGAAACAGGCATGAAAGATATCGTCGGCGGCACGGCCCTGGCTGGTCTCTTCAGTCTCTGTTCCAACGGCTTCCACGTCGTTTCTTCCGAATTCAGCTACTGGCTCTCGTTCGGCAAAGCCGTCACCCAGATTCCCCTGGGCTTTTCGACAGCCCTCCTCGGCGCGGGTTACCTCATCGGCATCGCCAGCGGCATGGCTATCTTAGTCGGTACGCTCCTGGCCTGGTACGTCTTCGTTCCCTATCTGACGTCGGTCATCACGCCGGCTGAAGGCCAGAGTGCCGCCGCTTTCGCCAAGGCCATCTGGGCTCAGAAAGTCCGCTTCATCGGTGCCGGCTGCATCGGTATCGCCGCTGTCTGGACCTTGATCCGCCTGGCCAAACCGGTCGTCGACGGCATCAAGATGTCCATCAACGCATTGCGCGCCAACGATACGGAAGAAAAGAAGATACTCCATCATACGGACATCGACATGTCGCCGAAATCGGTCGGCCTGGTCTTCCTGGCCATCCTTATCGGCTTGTTCATCACTTTCTACACCTTCGTCAGCAACGCCGGCCTTTCCATGTCGGTAACGCTCATGTTCATCGTCGTCGGCATCCTGGTCGCCATCCTCATGGGCTTCTTCGTCGCTGCTGCCTGCGGTTACATGGCAGGCCTCATCGGCACGTCGGCCAGCCCGATTTCCGGTATCGGCATCCTGGGCATCATCGTATCGTCCCTGGTCGTCCTCGGTATCGGCTCTTCGGCCGGTGTCTTTGAAACCATGCAGGGCACGCAGTTCGCTACGGCCTTTGCTATCTTCATCACCAGCGTCATCGTCAGCATCGCTTCTATTTCCAACGATAACCTGCAGGACCTCAAGACAGGCTACCTCGTCGGCGCTACGCCGTGGAAACAGCAGGTCGCCCTCATCCTGGGCTCGATCATCGGCTCCTTCGCCATCGCTCCGGTCCTGAACCTGCTCTATCAGGCCTATGGCTTCACCGGTGCCCTTCCCCGTGCCGGCATGGATCCGACCCAGGCCCTGGCAGCTCCGCAGGCAACCTTGATGACGACCATCGCCCAAGGTATCTTCAGTGCCAGCCTCGACTGGAACTACATCCTCTTCGGTGTCGGTGTCGGTATCGCCGCCATCATCATCGACCTCATTTTGACGAAAAACACGAAATCCCTGGCATTGCCGCCGCTGGCTGTCGGCATGGGCATTTACCTGCCGCCGACACTGGAAATCCCTCTGGTCATCGGTTCGGTCATGGGTTATCTCATCCATAAGTCCCTGAAAGCCCGCGCTGCCCGCCGCAGCCCTGGCCACGAAGAAGAAGACGTAGAAGCCTGCAATCATCGCGGTGTCCTCTTTGCATCGGGCCTCATCGTCGGCGAAAGCCTCATGGGCGTCATCATCGCCTTGCTCATCGTCGTTTCCGTTACTTCCGGCGGCAGCGAAAACCCGCTGGCCCTGGTCGGCAAAGACTTCCAGTCTACAGCTGATATCCTCGGCCTGCTCTGCTTCATCGCCATGATCGCCATCTTCGTCCGCCACATCTTGATTACCAAGTTCAATCCGGAAGATGCCGAAAGCAAGTAAGGAATATGCCGCTTACATTAGAATTTCATTAAAATTTCGACAAAATCCTCAAAAAAAGTCCTCGTACACAATACATTTTTTGGTACGAGGGCTTTTTTTGCATATTTCTTCTTTTCCCCTAACGGCGTATAATAAGGGTATCCCGCAGACTATCCTGCGAGTCCACTTTAAAGGAGGTCCTTTCTTTGTTCTTTCCCAAACTCGACAAGCAATCCCTGACCGACGGTATCGTCATCCCGCAGATGGTCAAAGTACACCAGTCTTTCCCCCATAAAGATTTAGACGATCCCGTGGGCACATTGAAACAGCAGCTCCTGGCTCTCGATGAAAAGACGACGGCCAGCCTGCCTGGTAAACGCATCGGCATCACAGCCGGCAGCCGCGGGCTCCCGCACTACAAGGAAATCATGAAAGCCCTGTGTGACCAGCTCAAGGCCTGGGGCGCCAAGCCCTTTGTCTTCCCGGCTATGGGCAGCCATGCCGGAGCCACCGCTGAAGGCCAAAAAGCCCATTTAGCCCAGTTCGGCATCAATGAAGACTATTTAGGCGTCCCCGTCCTTTCCACCATGGACGTCGTCGAAGTCGCTACATTGGACGATGGCTTCCCGGTCTACTGCGATAAAAACGCCTACGAAGCCGACGGCATCATCTTATTCAACAAGATTAAACCGCATACACACTTCAAATATAAACACGAATCAGGTCTGCTGAAGATGATCTGCATCGGCTGCGGCAAGCACAAAGGCGCTTCGACCTTCCACGGCCGGGGTTATGACGCTTTCGGGCCCAACCTGGAACGCGTATCGAAAGCCTTCTTGCAACATGTAAACGTCGTTTTCTCCGTCGGCATGGTCCAGAGCCCCAGCGATGACATCGCCGCCCTGGAAGTCATCCCGACCGATAAATTCTTTGAACGCGATGCCGCCTTGCAGACCATGGCCAAAGCCGAAATGCCCCGGCTGAAACTGCCCCACATCGACGTCCTCATCGTCGACGAAATCGGCAAGGAAATCAGCGGTACCGGCATGGACCCGAACATCACGGGACGGACGGAACGCTTCAGTCAGGAACCGGCCTTCCGCGCCTTAGCGCCGGACATCGAACGCATCGTCATCCTGGATATAACCGAGGCTTCCCATGGCAATGGTGCCGGCTGCGGTATGGCCGACATCGTCAGTTACCGCTTCGTAAACAAGATGGATTTCGCTTCCGTTTATACCAACTGCATTACGGCCAAGTCCTTCCGCATGGCCCTCCTGCCCCTGTATGGCAACAGCGATAAAGACGCCATCGAAATGGCCATGGCCCACGCCTTCCTGACCGACCCGAACCAGGCTAAAATCGTCCGCATAAAGAACACACTGAAACTGGAAGACATCGAATGTTCCGTCTCGTGCTTAGAAGACATAAAAAACGATCCGGACATGACAATCACATCCGAACCGTTTACATGGAAGTTTAACGAAGAAGATAATCTCTGGTAAACTAGTTTTTATGACCGATGGCATCCATCCAGGCGAAGAGCTCGTCTAAATCGTAATCGCCGGCATGGCCGCGGGCCCAGGGAGAGGCAAAATCGACATCATAACCGGCCTGCTGCAGACGCAGGGCGACGACTGCCGGTACGGCAATGGTCGTATCGCGGTCGGCTTCGCCGTGGCGGATACGCCAGTAATGCGCCGTCTTGACGCCGGATTTGCCGATGTAGTTCAGGGGATTCATCGTCTTGACGATGTCCTTATCGGCCAGAGCCGATCCGGCTATGGTCGAATGGTCTTTGCCGTATACTGTAAAATGCTGTTTATCGACAGTTGCCGTGCCGAACTCTTCCGTTTCAGCACTGCTCATATCGAGCGCATCAAAGGCCGGGGCTGCCTTCAGCCGGGTTACATCGACAGCATAGCCGGCTAAATCCATGTCGGTCACTTTGCCGTCGTTGATGGTCAGCCATGTCTTGGAAGACAAATCGGTGCCGTTGTCGAGGGCTTTCTGTGCCGAAGCCATGTAAATCGATTTAATGTAATCGGCAAAGGAGCCTCGTCCATTTTCATCGAGGGTCAAGGCTTTCCCATTCTTGTCAACGAGATGTAAACTATTGATATAAGCCGGATACATGGCTTTCAAATCCTTCGATGCCTGTTGCTGGACAGCGGTCATTTCCGTCCCGGCCGCGGCTTCGACCGGTGCATTGTCAGGCCGGTTGGTAACGACGCCTGCCGGTTTAGCCTGGCCATTACCTGCCGGTGGTTTCATAGCACCCATGTTCCCCTGATGATACGTGTTTACACCATTAAACATCCATTCATAAGCCATGTCAGCATGGTCCAGGTCGGTAATCGGGCAATATACGCTGGAAGCATAAATATCATCGCGTTCATCAGCCGCGCCAAGGGCTTTCAAATACGGTTCATAGTCCTTACTGTCGCCTGTCGCCCCGATGAGCGTCGATAAAGCACCGCCGGCACTGGTGCCATTGGAAATGATTTTTTCCGTGTCACCAGGCAGTTTCCCTGCATTATGGCGCAAATAACGGACAGCGGCCTTCATATCGACGATGAGTGCCGGAGCCTTGCCGGTAAACCATTTCTTCCTGCTTTAGTATACCATAGAAATGTGGCGATGCTATGACTGTTTGGGATAAAAAAAGAGCTGTCCTATAAAGACAGCTCTTTTTTAGCAGTCAGCAGCTAGCCGTTAGCAGTTAGGGGGGGGGGTAAATTTAAAGCCACCGTACACCGATTCCCCCCATCAGCACTTGCGCCACCAGGTCTGTACAACCGTGGCCCCGACGTGCCAATAGTAAAGGATGTGGTCAGCTAGTTGTGAACAACGTTTACTATGGTAAACGACATGGCTGGCCGCAGCTCCGATGAAGAAGCCGCCGACGACGTCGCTGACGTAATGGAGACCGCTGAGTATCCGCGACGATGCCAGGACGCCTGTCCAGGCCAGGGCCGGCAGTCCCCAGGGGTTGTGCCGGGCCAGTAGCATCAGGGAAATGGCCAGGCTGTTCATGGAATGATTGCTGGGAAAGGACGCATTGGCCTTATGCGCTACCAGCGGCGCCGCGTCACCACAGGCAAAAGGCCGGGGGCGATGCCAGATTTTACCGATGACCCAGGAAACCGAAGAGCCCACGATGACGGAAAAGAGACAGTAAACTAATGTTTTTCGACGTTTAATCTGCTCTGAAACCGGCCGCGGCCGGAACCATTCGATAAGGCCATAAAGGATGAACAGCCAGTAGCCGAACCGGGTAATCCAAGTAAGGATCCGAAGCCAGGTCCTGCGCCGGGCAATGAACCATTGAACGAATAAAAAGATAGACCTTGCCATGATAGCCTCTCTTTCAGCCGGACTCAGCCCTGTTTTGCAAAGACGTCCCGCATCGTTCCCGCTACATCGGCCAAGGAGATGCTGCGCATCTTATCCTCCATGGCATCCTGTACCTGATGCAGCCGGTCATCTAACCCTGCGTGAATCGTCTTGCCCACCGGACACTGCGGGCAGGGATGTTCGTGGAAATGGAAGAGCGAGTCGCCGCCAACGCAGTCTACGGCATGGTAAACGTCATATAAACTAATGTCAGCAATCGGTTTTTCCAACGCTGTGCCACCAGTCCCGCGCTTGACCTGGATCAACCCGGCCGCTTTGAGCTGGATGAGCAGTTTGCGGATGATGACGGGATTCGTCCCTACGCTGGCAGCAATGAAGTCACTCGTCACTTTTTCCGTTTTGCCGAAGTAATCGATACACAACAGGGTATGAACGGCCATGGTAAATCGACTGGAAATCTGCATATGAAAGACTCCTTAAATGGCTTTTAATTCACGAAGGATAGCCAGGTCAGCCGTACAAGCCGGGCAGTCACAGAATTTAGCCCCTTTGGCCTGAATATCTTTGGCATGCGCCAAGAGCTGTTTCGCTGCATCGTCCCCCATAATCTGGATAGCATGTTCCGAAGCTGCAAAGTCCAGGAGTTCATCGATGGTCGAGACGCCCTGCTTCAAGGATTCGATATAAGCCGGCGCAGCTGCGTCTTTATCGGCAGCATCGAGCCAAGTCTGGGCGGCCGTTTTCAGCGTCGGATTGCAGCTGGGAGCTGCCATCAAATCATGTGTCTTAGCCGTAACGAATTCTACTGTTTTTGCATCCATTTTAAAAAACCTCCTATAAATGACGAATCAAAACATCCAGGATAGAATTATCCTGATTACATCCCTATCATACGACATTTTTATTGTAAAGTCAATGGTTACATATTATATGTTTTGTTGAACTATTTTAAACTTATTTATTTTGATTTAAATATTTGTCATCCGCTTGGTTATCACGTTTTTAAAACGAGCGTATTCTCTATTTAAACGTTTTTATTCGCGTGTAAATAATTGTAAAAAAAGAGGCTGCGCACGTGCGACAGCCTCTTTTTGAGTATTAAGTTTGCAGTTTTTAGTTTGTAGTGGATGAATAAAAATTTAAAACCATATTTCTACAAACTACAAACTCCATACTATAAACTTTTTTACTTCAAACTTTTATTTCCGGGCAGCCTGGACGGCGGCGATGAATTTCTTGGCCGTAGCCGTGATTTCAT
>ERZ507026.134-NODE-134-length-45769-cov-5.405434_pt1 | contig 45769 bp, 33 predicted proteins | sample MGYA00512876_ERZ507026 | MGnify/ENA metagenome assembly ERZ507026 | reverse complement strand
GCTCGGCCCGTTCCAGCATCGTGCGCGATTCGGCGCCCGCCGCTCCGCCACCGTCAGCAGCCATCGTCAGCACGCCTAACGCGAACGCTTGGTCAGCGGTTCCCAGGGTTCGAGTTCGATCGGCTCGGTGGCGAGCAGCGAGCGCGTGGCCGCGTCAAGGTATTCCTTGCGGATGATGATCTCGGTCACGTAACGGTCGAACCATGCGTCGGATGCGACGTAGTAGCCGTCCTCGCCGTTGTCTTTGCCCCAGCTGTTCTCGACCTTCCAACGGTTGGGCTTGCCGTCCTCGCCCAGGTTCACGCCGGTCAGGGTCATGGCGTGGTTGCTCGGGCTGTCGCCGTATTCGAGCCCCTGGCCCTTGTCGAAGGTGAACTCGGTGCCGAACAGCTGGTCGACGCGCACGGTGCCGCAGTCGAAGTACCCGGCGCCGCGCAGGGAGAACTGTGTGCAGTCGCAGGCGAACCAGATGGGGTGACCGGCACTGATCTGATCGACGGCCGCCTTCTTGAACACGTTGAGCGGCACGTTCACGAATTCCATATCGCCGGCCTCGGCCACGTTTGCGGTGAACCTGATGCGGTAGCGTTTGCCGTACGGTCGGCTCGCCATCGGCACGTTGCACAGCGTGACCAGATCGTTCACGTCGACCGGCACGTATTTTCTGTAGAATTCCATCGGCGTGATGTTATATTCGCGGATCTGCCGGCGCTCGTCCTTGCCGGTTTTCGGCTCGGCGCCCTTGTCCCCCGAATCGCTCTTCGCTCCGTTCGCCGCGTCGGCATCCCGCTTGTCGCTCTTATCACTCTTGTCGTTCTTGTCGTCGTTCGCGCGGGCGAGGAAGTCGAACCGTTCCGGCGGCTCGCCCAACGAGATCGCGCAGATGCGGTACACGGTGGACATGTCGTCGTTCTTGATCGCGCGCAGCTCGTCGAGCGAAGCCCCCGCGGCGTGGCGGGCGCGCAGATCTGCGGCGAATTCGCGCAGCTTGGAGTTCAGATACTGTTTGAATGCGTCGGAATCCTTGGAGTTCGCGGATTCCGGGTATGCGGATTTCGGCACCAGGCCGTACTTGTTCACCAGCGCGGCGAACATCTGCCACCAGCCGCCATCGTCGGCGGGCCCGTAGTTGATCTCCTGGAAGATGCGGCTGTCGGTTGGCTCGTCGAGCGTGGCCAGCACATTCTCCAGGTATGTGTTCGACTTCTCCATCGCATCCCAGAAGAACAGGTAGGTTTCGGAGAATTCGAAATCGTCGAGGTTCCACTGGTGCATCACCTCGTAGCGCAGGGTGTTGAGCGCGGCGAACATCCAACAGCGCCCGGAGCGGCGCTGGTTCGTGATCGATCCCTGCTTGAGTTCGATCGAAAAGTCCCGGGGCAGCGAGCGCGCTCCTTTGTAATCGGTCGCGGCCGTCAGCACGCCGGATGCGACGGCCGCGTTGGCGGCGACGAGGTTGGCTCTGTCGGCGTTGAAATCGTTGGAGTATTGGGCGAGCCGCCGTGGGTCGAGCGCTTTGCCGTCAGTCATTGGGGTGTTCCTTCTCTATGGTTTCGATGGCGTGTTCGATGTCGCGCAGTCGGCATCGCAGGTCGGCTTCGATGTCTACGCCGTTGTGGTGCGCTGCACGGATGGCGGCGATGATGGCGTCCGCGTATTGGTGTTCGCCGGTCGTTTCCGGTTCGAATGCCTGTTCCAGCTGCTCGTGCCGTGCGGATTTGGCTACGCGGGACACGATTTTCGCGGTGCGTGGCAGGGCTCCCTGCGCGTGGGAGATGCCTTCGAGCACGGATGTGCGCTGTTTCTCCTTCTGCTTCATCCGTTCCCATAGTGCGAGCGTGTCCTCGGCGTTTTGCGGGGCGTGGCCGTCTACGTGTTCGTCGTCTGGGGCTGCGAATACGTGCGGATGTCGGGTGATGAGTTTGTCTACCAGCCGGTTGCAGATTTCGTCGATGTCGAACGGGTCGTTGTCGTCGTGTGCGCAGACCTGCGCCTGGAATATGGATTGCAGCAGTGTGTCGCCGAGTTCCTCGCGCATGTTGGCCCGATCGTTGGTTTCAACGGCGTCGATGTATTCGTAGGTTTCCTCCAGTAGCGGTTTGAGCAGGGACTTGTTCGTCTGTTCGCCGTCCCAGGGGCATCCGCCAGGCTCGTTGAGGATGCGTACGATGGCTTTGACGCGGTCGAGGGCGGATACCGCCTCCACGACCGGCGTAAGCTTCGGGCAGTGTTTGAAGCCTTCCGGTAGTTCGTAATCGTCGTGTGCTGCTTGGGTCATATCTGCCGATTGTGGTCGTATGGGCAGACTCCTTACGGTTTTGGCCGCCCGCCGGGGATGCCGCTACGCCTGCCCGTACTCCTATGATGGCCTGTTGATAGTTTCGACATGGAGAGAAAGTAAGAATCCGATGTTCCGTGAATCGTCACGTTTCCGCCCGTTTGCGGCGGTTGGCGCCATCCTGCTGTCCGTTTGCATGGTTGCCGGTGCGCAGCCGGAGTGCGCCGCTGCCGCCGAGGCCACCGACAATACCGGCGCCGGTCAGGCGGCTTCGAGCGTGCTGGGCACCTTGCAGGTGAAGGGCCGTGCGCCGAAGACCGGCTATAAGCGCACGCAGTTCGGCAAGGCGTGGGCCGATGTGGACCATAATGGCTGCGATACCCGCAATGATATTCTCAGCCGCGACCTGTCCGGCGTGAAGCACAGGTTCGGCACGCATAGCTGCGTGGTCAAGTCGGGTACGTTGCAGGATCCCTATACCGGCAAGTCGATTGCGTTCAAGCGCGGGCAGAATACCTCCACCGCCGTGCAGATCGATCATGTGGTCGCGTTGAGCGACGCCTGGCAGAAGGGTGCGCAGAAGCTTTCGAAGAGCGTGCGCACCGAGTTGGCGAATGATCCGTATAATCTGCTGGCCGTGCAGGGCAGGGCCAATCAGCAGAAGTCCGACGGTGATGCCGCGACCTGGCTGCCGTCGAATAAAGGCTTCCGTTGCGAATATGTGGCCAGGCAGATCGGCGTGAAGCACAAGTATTCGCTGTGGGTCACTGCGGCGGAGAAGTCCGCGATGGAGCGTGTGCTGGCTTCCTGCCCCGCACAGACCGTTCCTGATTACGCGGGCGTGAGGGCCACCAGCGCGCAGCAGTCGCAGCAGAACGATACGCAGACCAGCCAGGAGCAGGCGCAACAGCAGCAGGCCGCCGAGGATGCCGCAGCCGCAGCGGCCCAAGCGCAACAGCAGGCACAACAGCAGGCACAACAGCAGGCACAACAGCAAAGCTCCGGTTCCGATGTCTATTACCAGAACTGCACGGCGGCGCGTGGAGCCGGCGCAGCGCCGATCTACCAAGGCCAGCCGGGCTATCGTGCGGCACTTGACCGGGACAAGGACGGCGTCGCCTGCGAGTAGCGGGCATAACCGGCGTCTTGCCGGCCCCGCGCCTTCGAGCCATATGGAATGTTCCCGTCGAATGCTTCCGTATGGCTCGTTATATATCGGCGAGGTCTTTCCGCACGAGGCCATCCGCACGCCGCCTGGACCCGTAACGGCATGGGCGCGTACCGTATGCTGCGGATTACAGCACAGAAAGAAGCATCTATGACACTGAGTAAATGGGAGCGCGTCACCGAATGGCCGATGACGGCATTGGCGCTGGTCTTCGTCTTCGCCTACTCGTGGGAGGTGATCGCGCGAACGCACATACCCTTGTGTGAGAAAACCATCAACGGCATCTGGGTGCTGTTCATCATCGACTATGTGGCCTCCATCTCGCTGGCACGCAACAAGAAAGCCTGGCTCAAGAACAATCTCATCATGCTCATGTCAATCGTGCTGCCGATGTTCCGCCCATTGCGTCTGCTGCGTCTGGTCGCCGTGCTCAACGTGCTCAACCGCACCAGCGGCATGGCGGTACGCGGGCGCATCACCATGTACGTGTGCGGCAGCGCGGTACTGCTCATCTATATCGGCTCGCTGGCGATACTCGATGCGGAGCGGCTCGCACCAAACGCCACGATCACTGATTTCGGCAAGGCGCTGTGGTGGTCGTTCGTCACCGTCACCACCGTCGGCTACGGCGACCTCTCCCCCGTGACCTGGCAAGGCAAATGCATTGCGGTCGGCCTGATGATCACCGGCATCGCGCTGATCGGCGTCGTCACGGCCACACTGGCCTCGTGGATCGTCGACCGTGTTGACAGCGAGACGACCAAGCGCGCCAAGGAAAGCAACACCGAGATCAAGCAGCTGCAGGACAGTGTCATGCGACTGTCCGAAACCGTCTCGCAGCTGCGCGACGAACTCCATGCGGCACGCCTGCAGACGAATGCCGACGGCACGACGGCCCCGACGAGGTGACGGCATGCGTGTTCTCATGCAACGGGTTCGAGAGGCGGCGGTCTCGGTACTCAACGAACTGAACGGCATCGACCCCACCTTCGAACAGCGGTACATGGGCCCGGGGCTTGTGCTGACCGTCGAAGCCGAGCCGGGCGACGACGAACGGGAGGCGGGCCGTATGGCGCACCGCATCCTTACGATGCGCTGCTTCGACGGGCCGAACGGCCGGCTGTCCGCTTCGATCCAGGATATAGACGGCGAGATCATGTCGATTCCCCAACCCCTGACCGGTGTTGAGCGTCCGGCAACCGGGCGCCCGCGGCTGACGAGCCGTGACGCGGACGCGGACCATGCGCTCATCATGTGGATCAGGCTGAACGAGGCGCTACGCTCGGGCGGCATTCCGGTATATGAGGGCCGCTATGGGGCGCATATGCAGATCGGCATGGTGGCCGACGGGCCGATGCATCTGACGCTTGCCAGCGACCGACGCGCTCAGTGAGGCGAATCACGGCACAAGTCACGGCACAAGTCACGGCACAAACCACGGCGTGAGCCACCGCTCATGGCGACGCGTGACGCCCCATCCCCCTGAGGTATGAATCCCAATACCCCCTAATTCGACACAGTTGAGCATAACGCCTCAATACGCTATAGCTGCGGCATCCTTCCGCGACACCATACGGCAGCTGCCGGGATGAGGGACGGCGACCACATGCAACGAGGCACGCAAGATCGTACCGGAATCAAGGGGCACCCAGCACCATGCCGCACGCTATGCCGCCGATGCAGATACGCGCAAACCCGCGAAGTATAATTGCCTGCGCACGCAAAACGGAAGGCGCACTCATGGGAATTTGGCAGCTGATACAACAGACCCTGCTCGGCAAAGCCGCAGAACGACCAGTCGCCGCACAATCCCCCGCCCCAGCAGTTCAAGCCGGCAAAGCAGTCCAAACAGGCAAAGCGCCCCAAGCCGGCAAAGCCCGTCCAACGGCCCCAGGCCAGCGCTCCCAGAACTCCACCAAGCCGCAGCCACAGCGCTCCGCACAACCCGGCAAGCCAGCCGGCAGGCAAACCCAGGCCACGGCACGGCATTCGCATGGCGGCGATACGCCATTGCCTTCGCTCGATCTTGTCGGCCGCCATTACGGAACCACCAAACGAAGCAACTCCCGAAGACTTGAACCTCAGCCGCTCTTGGACGCCGCCACCATCGCGAACGCCAGAAGCACGATCGGCAACGTCGAAAAGAACGAGCTGAGCGACGAACAGATCAGCGCCATCGTGGGCGCGGCACACAACACCCTGGTTCTGGCCGGTGCCGGAACCGGCAAAACCACCACCATCGTGGGGTATATCGCATGGCTGCTGCACACCGGCAAGGCGCAGCCCAATGAGATTCTCGTGCTCTCGTTCACTCGCAAATCCGCTGACGAGATGTCCGCCCGCATTCAGGCGCAGACCGGCGCGGCCATACGCGCCTGCACCTTCCACAGTCTCGGCCTTGAGATCTGCCGGAGCTCCACCATCGCAAACCGGCCGATCATCGACGAGAACGTGGCGAATAAGGCGATCAAAGCCGCCTTCGACCAGCTGCTCGCCACGAGCATCCCCTACCGTCTGCTCGCATTCAAGCTGATGCCGAAACATCTCGGCGAGAAGTACGCGGCCGCCGCACGACTTGAGAACTTCCGTCTGCCGGTCAAGGACTACGACTTCAGCCAGTATGCACAGCATCTGGTTGACACGGCCAAAACCATCATCCAGCAGATGCGTTCGAACAACATCAACGTCGACGGCATGCGTGCGCTGAACCGGCGCGACGGCGGCAAGCATACAGGGCGCAACGCGGAGATGCTCGATCTGATCGAACCGCTGTACCGCGCCTACGCCGAATGCTTCCGAACCAATAACGGCATCGACTTCCCGGGGATGATCGTCGACGCCATCCAATGCGTGAAAAGCGGCAAGTACCGTCACGAGTACCGTTATGTGCTGATCGACGAATACCAGGACATGTCGCGGCCGCGGTATGCGCTAATCCAAGCGTTGCGCGAACAGCGGGACTTCTCGCTGTTCTGCGTGGGCGACGATTGGCAGTCGATCTACCGGTTCGCGGGAAGCGACATCGGGCTGATCCTTGATTTCGACAAGCTGTGGGAGCAGTGGGGCGAGACCCGCATGTTCCAGATCACCACCACCAGGCGTTTCCGCACCAGTCTGATCGAAGCCAGCGGCGATTTCGTGATGGCCGATCCCAGCCTGTATGTCAAGCATCTGCACAGCACCAACGAGAAGAAGGACTATTCGCTCAAGGCTCTGGGCGGCAAGACACCGGAGGAACGGTTCACCGTGATCGTGGAGCAGCTGCGCAAGCTGCCGAAAAAGGCGTCCGTGCTGCTGTTGGGGCGATACCGCAGCGATCTCAATCTCATCACCGGGCAGGATCGGGAGGGGCTGTTCCGCTGCGACGGCAATAGCATCACCTTCCTGGAGAAACCGGAAATGACCATCGAATTCATGACCGCGCATAAGTCCAAAGGGCTGCAACGCGACTTCGTGTTCCTGCTATGCTGCTCCGGCGGGCTGAAGGGCTTCCCCAGCACCATTCCCGAGGAGCCGTTGCTGGGACTGCTGCTGCCCGAGGTGGAACGCTATCCGCACGCGGAGGAGCGCCGCCTGTTCTACGTGGCCATGACCCGCTGCAAGAAAAAGATGTTCTTCGTAGTCGATCAGACAAGGCCATCGAGGTTCATCTACGAGTTGCACGACAGGATCTGCCCGAATATCTTCCGTGGCGTCTCGCTGCCCCCGCAATGCCCGATGTGCGGCAGCGCGTTGACGGAACGTCACACGCGCAACAACCCGAACAGCACGTTCTATGGGTGCACCGGGTACCCATTCTGCACCTATGTGAAGCACATCCGCTAGCGTTGCGCCCTCGGCATCGTTCATTGCACAGCCACCCCGATGCAAACGTTCGCTATAGCTTGTACTGTGGAGCCACAGAGGAAAAGGGGGACGCTTGGAAAGCACAACGAATCACGGCACACAGCCCAACCCGATGACGACCGATGCCAGCGACGACATCACGCAGACCGGCAACGCACATTCGCCGCGCCACGCATCACCACAGCATGGCGAACGCAAGCAGGCGCGCACGTTCTGCGACGATCTACTGGCCGTCTCGCAATGGATGGCCGAGCACAATAGCGGCGATATGCACCCGTTTCAGTTGCATGCCCCGGAGCACTGCCCACCCAGCGTCGTGCAAGCCATGTCGCAACTGAATACGTTGACATTCCACGACGTGCTCAACTGTGCAGACGGCACGACAGGCACGGCGGGCGGCACAGACGCCGCGACCGATGATGCAACCGCAGATAACGGAACAAGCGCAAATGACGGCACAGCCGCCGAGAACGCCACTGCCACAGCCACCGCCAATACCGCCAACGAATTTACACCCATCGAATCCGCGCCGCCTTCGCTCGCCGAATCGCTGACCATGCTGCTGTTCTCGTTCGACGAACGCGAATACGCAATAACCACCCAGCGCCTAATGGCCGAACAGCCCTCCACACTCGATGAAATCGGTAAGGAATTCAACATCACCCGCGAGCGCGTTCGGCAGATCGAAAAAGCATTGCGCAACGAGATCACCACGCTGTTGGACGGCGAATTCCACCTATCCGAGCGTCTTGCCGCCATGTTCGAAGCCGAGGGGCCGATTCTGCGCTATGCCACGGCGGCACGGATCATTCCCGAGCTTGAAAGCACCGTCGAACCCGAAGGATTGGCTATTCTGCCGCTTATCAGCAACCTATGCTCGCCCACGTTCAGCACTTCGGACGGCTGGCTGGCCACACCATCCATCGATGATGCGGTCAAACTGGTGAAGACGGATCTGCCGCAGGCTGCCGACGAGTACGGCGTGGTCGATCTTGCCCCCAGCGCAAGTCATGCGAATGCGGAACAGCGTGAGCGGGAGACCCGGAACTTCACCGATTGGCTCGCCTATTCGGATGTCATGCTGTATAAGAATCATGCGATTCTAGGGCGCACTCAGGGCGATCGCGCCGCCGCGGTGCTGAGCGTTGAGCAGCATCCGCTTACCACGGAGGAAATCGCGGAACGTATCAATGCGGGCAACGCAAGATCATTGGCCAACAGGCTTGCCATCGATGAGCGCATCATGCGTGTGGACATCGGCACATGGGCGCTGCGCGAATGGGGCTTGGAGGAGTATTCGGGGATTCGTCAGGAGATCCGCGAGCGCATCGAGCGCAATGGCGGTTCGGTGAAGTTGGACGCGTTGGTGGAGGAGCTGAGTTCGCAGTTTTCGATTTCGCCGAACAGTGTGGTGACGTATGCTTCCACGCTGCCGTTCCTCTCCTCTCATGGCGTGGTCACGCTCGCTGACGAGGAGCGTTATGATGTGCCGGATGCAAATCCGTATGATGTGGCGCGCATGTTCCGCATTCCTGGCGGCTGGGCGTTGCGTATTACGGTGAATGCCGAGCATGCGCGTGGCAGCGGCAGCATTCTCCCTCTTGCCATCGCCAATATTCTGCATATGCGGTTCGGCGATACCGTGGAATTGGATTCGCCGCTCGGCGTGCAAAGCGTGTATTGGACGGGCACGAGTGTAGGTCTGGGAACGATTCGCCGGTTTGTGCTCGATGGCATGATCCAGGTTGGCGATGAGGCGTTGCTGGAGTTCATGGATGATGGCTCGTTCACCGTGGAGCTGGTTCGCCCGTTGAACGGCAACGCGCTGCATGATGCGCTGGCATTGGCCGCCTGCCCGCAGACCACTGACGCGCGGAGGGCATTGGGCTACTTGCAGGATGCGATCGATGTACATGATTGCGTCACGTTCGCCGAGCTCGCCGCGCGGCTTGCCGACCGTGGCGACGCCGATATCGCGGCATTGCTGCGGTGCCTGGCATAACATAATCGGAGCCGTATGAGCGGCGTGCGCTATACGATGGACCGGTTATATGCGGACCGCAAGAACACGAACCGTATGGACACGGGCCATATGAATCGCACGAAAAGACAACGAGGTAAGGAGAAGGCCATGCCGTTTTCCGTAGTGCATCACGATATCACCGATATGCAGGTGGATGCGATTGCCAACGCCGCGAATACCGATCTGCTGATGGGAGGCGGCGTGTGCGGCGCCATTTTCAAGGCGACCGGGGCCAGCCGGATGCAGGAGGCGTGCGACAGGCTCTCCCCCATCCGAACCGGCGAGGCTGTGATCACACCGGGGTTTGATCTGCCGGCGCGGTATGTGATCCATACCGCGGGGCCGCTCTGGCGTGGCGGAGACCATAACGAGGAGGCGCTGCTGCGCTCCTGCTATCGCAGCTGTCTGGCGATTGCGTCCGTGCACGGCTGCACCAGCATGGCGTTCCCTTTGATTTCGGCGGGCATCTACGGTTACCCGCGGGCCGAGGCGCTTGATGTGGCGGAGGATGAGATCCGCTACTGGCTTAAGGAAAACGATTCGACCATGGACGTGAAGCTTGCGTTATGGCCGTAAGCATGGCGCCTGCCGCGGCATGCACCGCCGTACCGATGTTTCCCCAGCGGCGCCATTCTCTGTCAGACGGCCAGGGGCTGCCTGCACCGACCCGCCTGCAGCCTGGGATACTCCGCTTGCCGCGCCATCCAAGGCAACGGGCGTCGATTTTGCAACCCCACGCTGATCAGCCCATTGCCGAAGCTGTCCGCGTTGGATGTGATGGTTTGCATGCGTATTCTCCCTTTCTGCGCGGATGTCGGTCACGCATACCGGCAGGAAAGCCCATCATTGACAACGCTGCGCACAGTTGGACCGTACTCGGGAACCGCTTCACCCCGGCTTTCACCGCTTTCCGCGGCTATTAGCCTTAATGGGCTACGGCAAGGGCCCGGCTTTCCCGGGTGTTCAGGCTTTTGTGGCCGAGGATGGTTCCGCCGTGTGGGTGAGCACTGCAGCCGAGGGCGATGCCGTCGCGCCGATTCATGTGGCGCTCCAAGCCACCGACAATGACGCAGTGAAGGCGTTCTATGATGCTGGCCTTGCCAATGGCGGCTCCGACAACGGCGAACCCGGCCCGCGCCCGAACTACGGCCCGACCTATTACGCCGCTTTCGTGCACGATCCGGAAGGCAACAACATCGAGGCCATGCTCGCCTGAGTGTCTGACAGCTCAACAGCGACAAAACCAGATCCCGCCATACGTAATGTTCTCATGGCGGGACCTGTCATATTCCCAGAGAATCAAACATCTCATCAGCCGTATGGAAACGCGGGCCGTTCTCCGCTGAATATTCATGGACTTCCCGCAAGGCAGAAAACGTATCAGTAGGAACGGCGCTCTGTTGAGGAAGGTCTAATGAAAGTCGGAACTCGTACGTGTCTGGATTAGAACACATGTGATTTCCCCCTTTAGCCCTGGTTACTTGAACAGGTCGAACAGACTGAACGTGGTCTTCTTATAGATGGTGTTGTACAGTTTGCGCTTGGGGTGCAGCCAACCCATGCCCTTCTTGCCATAGCCGGGAATCAACGCTTTCTTGGCCGCACGGGTGGCACGCCCCTTCGTGCGCGCGGACAGGCTCTTCTTCCAGCTGGGTTTTCTCATTCCGTATTTCATGACAGCCTCTTTTCGGATGGCTACCTCACATTGTGCCGTACACGCAGCAAGCCGACAAGTCGGTTTACCATATCGGCACCACCAACGGAGGCCGTGTTCCGGCTCCGGACGAAGAAACCGATTCACCTGACGACGAGGAAATCCGGGTAGTGCCCGACATTCTGCTGCCGACGCACATGTTGGTAGACGGTATAAAGAACCGCCCGTAACATGCGCACATCCTAAGGAAGACGCCGAACCGCTAACGCCGACCACATTAAGCGGCATAAGTTCGGTACTGTCAGCTGTAGTCAGAAATGACCATCATATTCGGCTGAATGAAGCAGGCTATGACCATTCCTGTTATTCTGTTGAGGTCAGCATCATTGAGACGGCCAATCTACTCCGGGTTGCGCGCGTTCAGATCGAGTGCGCGAATCTGTTCAATCTGAATGGAGTTCATAATCCCCGCGCCCATGCGAAATGGCCGCGCAAATAGTCAGAGAGCAATTTCTGTTGAAATCATCGTTGCTGATCACCAAGACAGGACGGCGCTTGATCTGCTCATGTCCCTTGGATGGGTCGAAATCAGCCCATGATTACGTCACCATATACCAGTCCGTCACAGCAGCTCGTCCCCACTAGGCGCTCCGAATGGATCCTCCGTGGCTTTGTATTCCGTCTTGCGATCCTTGAATACGTTTGACAAGCGAGGCACTTGGATGACGCGCATAGCGTCATGGATGGGTTTGAGTACGATGCTGCCATTATGGACACTCGCCTCGATCCGGCATCCATCCGTCATACCCATTTGTTCGCGTAGGTCCTTGGGTATGCGCACCCCTTGCGCATTGCCCCGTTTACTCAGCGTGAGAATTGTCATGGCATCCTCCTTAGGCTTATACAAGAAAAACATGCTCGGAAGTCAAAGTCAATAATCCAATCGCGAACCATCCGTTCCAGAAGCTGATTTCGTTTCATGCCCACCGAATATTTACGTCTGCTCATACGCCCGCCGACCGACACCCATGACTCCCAAAACCGACGAGGAAACGCGCGACATTCTGCCGCTGACCCGTATTTGGCAGCCGACGTATAGCTAACTAATGTTAAGTTTTGTAAGCTCAGTGGAAAGGTTAAAAACTAGAAAGTTACACAATATAATATAATAGCCACCATAGAATAATTACATCTATAGAAGAGGAAAATATGAAAATTGAATCTATAAAAATAAAAAATTTTAGAAGCTACGAAAAGGAAACAGAGATTTGCTTTGACGACCTTACTGTATTAGTCGGAAAAAACGATATAGGTAAATCCACGATTCTTGAAGCACTAGATATTTTCTTTAATGACGGGACTGGCGTAGTCAAAATTGATAAAAACGATCTTAACATCCATGCGGTAGAGAATGGAGACAATGAAACTGTCATTTCTGTATGTTTTTCAGAACTACCGGAATCAATTATCATAGATTCAACAGTGCAGACCACACTTGCCGATGAACACATGTTAAACTCTGACAATCTTTTAGAAGTGGTGAAGAAATATAAAAATGGAGGAAAAGCCTCTGTCTATATTCGAGCAAAGCATCCGACAAATGCTGACTGCGCGGACCTGCTTCTCAAAAAGAACTCTGAGCTTAAACAAATAATTAGGAAAAAAGACATCGAATGTGACAATCAGAGCATTAATGCGACAATGAGAAAAGCGATTTGGGAATATTATGCCGATGACCTTAATCTGCAAGATGTCGAGATTGAAGTTAAAAAAGAAGATGCAAAAAAGATTTGGGATAAGCTTTCCACCTATCTACCTGTGTATTCCCTATTTCAATCAGATCGTAAAAACAGTGATAGCGACAATGAAGTTCAAGATCCGTTAAAAGAAGCAGTTAAACAAATTATCAATGATGAAAAACTACAAAAGGAGCTGTCTGCCGTAGCTAAAGCTGTAGAGACAAAATTAAGAGAAGTCTCAGATAGAACTTTGAAAAAAATACAGGAAATGGATCCAGATGTTGCCAACAGTCTGAATCCGACCTTCCCCACGGCAGACAAGTTAAAATGGGCGGACGTATTTAAGGCCGTATCGATTACGGGCGATGAAGGCATCCCCATTAATAAACGAGGAAGTGGTGTTAAAAGACTCATCCTGCTGAATTTCTTCAGGGCAGAGGCTGAACGAAGAATGGAAGAAGGCGATAATACCGGCATTATTTATGCGATTGAAGAACCAGAAACCTCCCAGCATCCCAGCAATCAGAGGTTGCTGATAGAAGCTCTGAAACAATTGGCCCAAACCCGCAATACACAGATTCTGCTTACGACACACAGCCCCGTCATCGTAAAAGAGCTTGAGTTTAGCAATCTTCGCTTGATTCTTGCCGACAATGATGGAAAACGAATAGTCCCTGCCGACGCTGCTGTCTTGCGATATCGGTCGCTAAATGAGGTGAATTATATAGCCTACGGAGAAGCTACCGAAGAATACCATGACGAGTTATATGGATTCTTGGAAGAGAGGCATTTGCTTAGGAATTACAAAGCAGAAAAACCAACAAGACCGTATATACAAGAAGGATTTAATTCCGGGCCTCGTGACTACTGTCTAACAGTATATATTAGGCATCAAATTCATCACCCTGAGAACGAACAGAATATACGATTTACAAAAGATGAATTAAAACAATCCATTGAGGAAATGCGAGACTACATCCAAAATCACATTCGCGATGACGAATAATGCAACACCTTCCCCTATATTGAATAAAAGGACTTCTAATCACAAGACCAAGTAAGATACCGCATTCCGTTTAGCCTTCAAAGAGAACGCGGCATCTTACTTGGATTAGAAGTAAATTCCCTAAAAAAGGATATCAGATAATTTCATACTCACATGGATTCCTTGCAAACTATTGTTCAATCCGCTGATACGTGACCTTGCATTCCTTGACGCGGCGGAGCTGCTGATGGCGCAACAGCGGGTTAAGCCAATCACCGTCAACGAATTTCTGGAAGATGTCAAGACCACGACCGGGAAGAATTTCCCAGCCGGTATCCGCGGTAATGGAACGGTCGTGCAAAGTGTCTCTGAATTCGTATGTGAGGTTCACGCCCAGCTGTGCGAACGTCGATGCCAACTCGTTCAAACCATTTAACTGCGCTTTCATGAATTCAGGATCATTATGTCCGGTCACCAGATGAACGGCTACATCCTCATCGGATTTTTTGCATCTGAGCAGCATTTCCAAGAACTCGGCCAGATTACGCAGCTGGTACGGCTTACGCACATACGCATCCTCTACAACGATTTTCTTCGCACCAGCCAAATATGGCCCGAACAGTTTGTAATACGTGATTCCACGTTGGTTTTCGACCAATTCCCACTGCTTTCCGTCGGCCTTTGCCGCAAGGCGCTCGACTGGAGTCATCGCGGCTGTTTCTTGCTGCCGCGCTACGGGAAGGGCATTGGCGTTCTCAGAAGCACCGGCTTCGCCCTCGCTACCCGCAATTGCCACGTCATCACCGGCAACAAACGATTCCGCCTCGCTCTCATCTTCCGAATTCTCAGCTACACGCCCACGCCAATACAACTGCGGGTAGTCAAGCTCTTCCAAGGTCTGCACGGCGACTACTTCACCGTCGCTCGCACGCTTGTATGTGAACTCGACTTCCTCCATGGTGGAGTCGATGCGGCACAGCTGGTCCTTGACGCGCTTGCGGCCCTCGATGGCGCAACGCAGCAACGGTTCCATCTGTTCGGGAGTGGCCTTGCCGTCCGGGTAGATGAGCTTCATCAATCCGGAGAACGTCTTTTTGATGCCGTCCTTATCTCGCGTGGACAGTGTGGAAGACAGTTCGAAATACTTTTCGAACCGGTCGCTGTAATCGGCATCGCGCAGGTTGTGCAGAATCTCCGCCAGATAGTCGACCACGAATCCGAATCCGCTGGTGAACATCTCAGAACGGATCTGTTCGAACTCCCAACCCGGCAGGTAGAAGTGGATGCGGTCCAGGAACGCCGGATCATGGTATTGCTTCGGCAGCTCTTCGAACAGGTCGGAGTTTTTCAGCATGTACGACACGTTATGCGAGGTGTTGCCTACGAACGCCATGCTCGCCTCGCCTTGGAACGTCTCGACGCCACGGGAGAACGACTTGTTGGCCATGTAGTTCTTCATGATGTCCACCAAGTCCCGGCCGGCCTTCTTGGCCTTGCCTGCGAACTCGTCGAACGCCACCGTATCCCAATAGCCCACAAGCCCCAAGTGTCCGTTGGAATTGTTCACGAACAGTTTGGCCACTGTCACTTCCCCGCCGGATATGAGCATGCCGTGCGGTGAGAATTCCGAGTAGATGTGCGATTTGCCGGTGCCTTTCGGCCCGAGCTCGACCAGATTGTAGTTTCGTTCCACAAACGGCACCATGCGTACCAGATGCAGCAGTTTCGCCCGGTCGGAGAATAGATCGGGATTGAACCCAATGGATTGCATCAGCAGATCGATCCATTCGCTATCGATGAATTGCGAACGTTGCTGCATGTAGTTTTCGCGATCATCACGCGACATCTGCACAGGCTTGAGCTGCAGCAACTGCCATGGTACTTCGCGCGGGTCGCCGGAATATGCGTAACCGATCTGACACATACACCAGATGCCCGTCACCAGCAGTTTCGGATAAGCCTTTACAAGGCTTGGATCGACAATGACCTGGCTGATGCCGAGATTGGAGAATGTCGCCTCGTACAGGTCGGTCTTCTCGTTAAGAGCCACCTGTACACGGTCGATAATCCTATGGCTCCCTTTCTCACGGATCTTCGACTGAATAAGATTGGCTTCCTCGCGATGCACATAGTTGTTTGCAAGAATGGCACGCACTCGATCCACACCCGACTCGATACTGGCCTGGTCGGTGTTCGTGGCATATGCGCTGAGCAGGAACTCCAGCACATATGAGGGCACCAGCGCATTGCCCTTGACCTTGTTCACCAGATCCTTGCGGACGGTGACTCCGGGGAACAGGTCGGTGGTCTTGACATCCAACGCGCTCAGGGAATTCCCATCCGCGTTGTGTTCAGGACTTTCAATCCAACCGTTCTGGCTCATACCCTGCTCATTCATTGTGTTACCCTTTACGGTCGCTTTCCTCTGTGCTCATCCAATTCAGTCAAAGAATCCGGCATCGTCGGCCACCACGCCCTGTTTGAAGAAGTATCGTGCCTTCTGGTCAAGCATGACCAGCACATTTGACCCATCTGTCTTCTCACGCAGGCGCAGTTCGATATTCGTTCCATTGAATCGTTCCGCGTCACTGGTCAGCATGAGCGTAGCCGTCACATGGCGTTCGCTTTTCTCCTGCCCGAGCAGATCGAAGGCGACCGGTGTCTCATTGGAGATGAGCACATCATTGCCTGCCGTATCGCGCCCCCACAATCCGGCCAATACGGTACGTGCGCGGATTTTTCCTCCAACGGGCTCGTTCTGGAAGAATTCCACAGTCAACTGTCTGCTGGAAAGCCTGTCGGTTCGTTGCAGAATAGTGAATTCCACAGGCCTCACATCGTCGGCCGCGGAACGCCCCTTACTGACATGCAGCACAGGAACGACGATTTCCTGCAATGCTGCTCCTCCATGCACATACTTCACACCGGCGCCCTGCATGCGCAAGCGCATGATGGAGTTCGGCACTTGAATGCTTATGCCTTCATTCCGAGCATCGTCCATTCCTATCTGCGCGGCATTGAATGTCACGAACGCGCGACCCGGAGCAAGATTGGATCCGATGGAGAATCGCCGCTTTCTCACCCATACCGCATCACCCTTGGGCTGTTCGCTCAACCATTCCGTACCGTCCAAATCTCGGTCCTGATAGAGGAATCCGTGATCCGCAGTGATGATCATGTTATGGACGTTGCCGCTGGCAAGTTTTTTGACTACTTCGCCCAGTTCCTTGAACGTCTTCTCGCATGCGTCCACTGTTTCCGATTCCGTTTTCTCCGTATCACCGGTGGCGTCGATATGGTTGTGATACACATACAGCACGTTGCAGGATTTATATAGTTCTTTGATTTCGCTGACTTTCAGCTTTGTCAAATCGTCATATCTAATCGCTTTGCCGCCTACGGCCGAAAGAATGGCGGCGCGCGCTTCGATTCCTTTGGTGCTGCGCCCATCAGCCAGAACATATAAACGGTCTTTGCTGTCGAATTCGAGCGAGCCGTGCGGCAGTAATGCCGCCATGCCAAGTTGCGTATAGGATGGCAGAACGCTGTATTGCATGGTCAGTTTCGTACTGAAACGGCTTTCCCTGTCGATGCGTTCGGACAGTTCCTGCGCAACCTCGTAACGTAGCGCATCGGAAATGATCACGGCGATTTTTCTGCCGGACTTCAATACCGGCGCGATTTCACGTTCATAGAAATTGGTTTGCGCGTCCATGTCTATGAACTTCCATTGGCTAAGCGTATCGACTTGTTTTTGCCATGCCTGACCCAAATCCTGCTGATATGCCTCGTAGGCGCTTTGCAGATCATCGTCCACGCTCACCGCATCCGGGTTGGCACGATGCCATGCGAGCACATATTTTCTGTATGTGCCATCGGCCTTGTACAGCTTTTCGGCATACAGCTTCATCCCTTGTTCCGGCGAGCTGATGGTGCTAATGAGTCCGCTGCATTTAGTCAACACGGCGCGAAGCCTGCTTGCGGCGGCAATGCACTCGTATTGGTCGGTATATTCTGCATACCAGAGCTTTTGCTTACGCCCGTTGATGATCCGTTGCACCTCGTCATCCGTAATGGATTGCGAGCCCAACCGTTCGAACAGCTTGTTGACGATCATCTCATCCACGTCGCGGAACAGGTCACGGTCGGCAAGCTCCTCCACACTCATATCGGCGATTCGAGTGGACAGGTGCAGTTCCTCCACGGCATTCTCGGAAAGATTCTGCAACACCGTGCGCATGTCGATGTTCTTATACCAGTCGTCCCAGTCGCGAATAATGTTCGCATAAGCGGAAACGGCGTTCCTGCCATCGGAGAATCCGTTCCATGCGAGCTGGAATAGCCATAGCACGAAGTCCTTCACTGTCGGCTCGCTGCCGGCATCGGCATCCACATCAAAACGATAAATGCGCCGTGTTCCAGTCCAATGGAACGTGCTTAATCCCATGCGTTCGATCACGGTGATACCGGAATCGTCACCCTGCGAATATTGCGTAAGTAGCTCAGCCCAGATGTCTTGCATGCTGTGCCGATCATCTTTCAGTTGCAGCAACGTGGCGATCATCTTCGCTTGGAAATCGGTAGCGTCGTCATGTGCGTTAAGACGTTTCGCGAAGCGCTTGGCGCGTTCTTCACTGTCGAAGAACTTCGGCACACGCTTCATCACTTCCAACCACACGTTTCGCGTGTCGGCGGAAGCTTCCGGCAGTGTTTCCGTGAGCGTCACGGCGAGTTTGTCCATGGTGAACGTGGGGCCGTATGCCAGTTCCAAGTCCAACAGCCAGTTGTCTTGAACCGCCGGGGCCGGCTCCGTCAGATATACGAGGAATTTTTGATTCGGCTGCTCGTGGAACATGCGGTAGCGCACCGTGAACGGAATGTACCGCCTGTCGTTCTCATCCCCAATTTCCGGGGTAATCAGTTCGACCTCGCGCAGCGCTTCATCAGTGACATGCTCCCCCACCAATGTTGCCACGACATCCGCGTACTGTTTCTTGTCATCACGCCAAAATACGATGCGCCCACGCTCGCCTGGCTGGCTGAAACGTCTGGCAAGCAGCCTGGTTACCTGACTATCCTCACTCATACGGTTCCGTCCTTTTCTTCGCTTCAGCGTATCGAGTAGCACGAGCAGCACCAATTTTCACTGCACTGCCTTCCTCTATTAGGCTCTTCAATATTCGTTGAGCCTGCCTTTCCTGCACACCCAGTATCCGTATGGCGTCAGAGATAGAAATACTCGCATTCTTACGCAGCGCATCAAGAATACGCTCTTTCTGGGATGGAACCACTGCAATGGCGGCATTCGGAGCAGCATTCGTTTTTGAAGTTGTTTCTTCCGCAATCCCGTCATCAGAAAGCGAATCCCGTCGCAATCCCGTCACAATCCCGTCATCAGAAAGCGAATCCCGTCGCAATCCCGTCACAATACCTGTCTCTGAGCCATTGCGATAGATATTGATACGCAGATCCGTATCGCCGCCAAGAAATTCCGGCTCAGGCAATCCGGCATCGCGCACCTCCTGCATCACACGCAGGATGCCGCTCCCCCAGTGCTCGATATAACCCATGTATTCAAAAGCAGAGGCCAATGCCTCATTGCGAATTTTTGAATAGCCCTGCTTCATACGTTCAATGGTCTGTCCTATCGGCAGATGCCCGGGCGAAGTGATCTCCAATCGATTATCGTAAATCGCGATCTGAATGCTTGAATGGTCGATATAGCTGCGATGCACTATCGCGTTGACGATCAGCTCTCGAATGGCATCCGGCGGAATCTCGTACACATCCTGCCGGTACACGCCCTTGAACCGAGCGCCCATATGGATGTTACGCAACACATACTGGTAGGACTTTTCGATGAGTTCCTGCGGAGTGCCCGTGAACTCACGTCGATCCACGAACACGGCTTTGGTGGTTCCCTTGAACACTCCGCATTGCACCACGGACCGGACGGCCGTATTACCAGTCAGAATCGCATAGGCGTTGGTGGGCACCAATTGCCCATCCTGTTCTGCCAGCACGCCCCACTGCAGCAGCTGTTTCTCCGTAACCGTTTTGACTTTCGAGGGGTCTTCGGCATTATCTTTCGCGGTTTTCGTCAGACTTGCGCACAGTGCCTCGATGTCTTCTTCCGTTATGGACAGTCCAAGGCACTGTACTTGGTCGAAGCTCCGGCTGCTGCCTTCGATGGTCAGCTCCCGAATGGTGGGCTGATCGGCTTGACGCGTGGTGCCAGCTACGCGAACGAATGTTCCTTGCTCCTGGCCGAGCGACTTGATATGGTACGGACGCTGCAAGCCGGGAGCGATCTCAGCCACGATAACCGTTTTGCCGTTCACATCATGCATGGTGATGTCGGGAATAATCAGCGGCTCGCAGCTATTGACGATGGCGTCCGAAATGGAGTCCATTACCGTGAACACCTTGTCTTCGGCAATACCAGCCACGCGAAGCGTCTGGTCTTCGACACCGAACACCAAGCAACCACCCTGTCCATTGGCGAACGCCACCGCGGTTTTGGTGTAGTTAATGCTCCTGGAGGGAGGCGTGAGCTTGTATTCCACATTCTTGGATTCACCGTTTAACAGTGTCTCAATGCTCATACTTCACCTTCCTTGCCATCGCTATGTATTTCTTTCTTTGGGGAAAAATCCCAAGCATCTGGAATGATGCGCTTTTCTTTTGCTAAAGATGCTAAAGGACTGACTTTGTCCATTCCGAATTTATTAGCCAGTTTCTGCAATAATTCTCCTGCTTTCCACACATGGAAAACACCAGGCTGCATAAATAAACGCATGTAAAATGCTATAAAAGCTTCTGCGCACTCTTGCGGAATGCAGTCAATATTGTCAAGCATGATAGTTTCATTGAGATCATGCCCCGTAACCTTCGGGAAACTGTCAGAAAGATACTCCGCTCCTTCCTTAAGATGCGCACCCAAGAGGGGAACCAGCTTAGCAAAAGCAACTCGCTCTTCTTCACCCCAATTCCGCCTTTTGCCGGCATGACGATCTTCAATAAATTGATGAAGCCACAGATCCCATACCATATTTCTGTCTTTGGAATCTAATCGGAATTCAAAAGCCCAAGCAACCTGATCCATAAACAAAGCCGCATAAGCGCCATTCTCAACCGTCACGACTTTGGACAGAAGCCTGGTTCTTTGCTTCTCTTTTAGCTCGCCATAGGTTATCATCCTAAATACTTGCAAAAGGAAACTCTGTCTTTTATACTCGCTCAGATGGGATAAGTATTCGAACTCATCAATACAACTTTTATAGAAAAAAATATCAATAAGTCGAATATTAAAATTCGGATTGGGAAGTATCGAATTCCAAATAAATTCTGTACCTGCTTTTCCCATCAGATCAAATAGCCAACTCTCCACATCTTCCTTATCAAGAGAGTGAAGCATATTGATATTTACAAGTAATGCTGTCCAAACAGGGCGCGAAAAATCACCTTCATCTTCGATGAAATGATGAATCGCATCTTTTTCATCAGCATCAAATCCATTCCAAGAACCAGGATCATGAATATACCGCCAACGTATTCTTTCTATCCAGAAATATGCAAGTTCGCCAGGCCAACAATTTAAAGAGCATGTAACAGGATCATTTTCCCATTGCTGACCATTGCTTAAAGTAAATGCTCCACTATGTTCGTTCCAAAGTTGCAATGCAAAGTCACCCATCACTTGCAACATTTTCTCAGTGAGAGTAGTCTTCCCCTGATCCATCTGCATGTTCAGAAAAGTTGATATTGCATTCACTTCATCTTGATTCACTTTCGGCAATAGATTCCCCAACAAATCAAGAATTGAATCTCGACAATCATCAAGTAACGCCATACCCCAGCCACGAATAATGGAGCAACGATACTGCACCGAGGCATGCTCTTCATGCCGGTTAACAAGTTCCCAGAGTGTTAATCCCACTTGAGGATTATGCGCAACAACTTCACGAATTTGCTGATTAAACAACTCTATGCTTGTAAAACCAAATTCGCCTATCTTATTTTGCCCAGCAAACATCTTCTCTTCAATTATCGAGGGCTCATGTGTCAGAAGATCAATAAAGCGTTCATTACTGATTCCGGTAGTTACGATATGAGCACTTTCAGCATAAGCATAATAATCAGCATGTTCGCGCGGCGAAAAACCATGTTTCTGGGCAAGCTCGTTTGCCCATTGCCAAGCTTCAGGCCAACTATCCATATCACCATTCATATTCCTAAGAAGCCATTGAAGAACATCGAACTGCCCATAAAGCGCCGTTCGTTCGTCAGAATATCTCTCCTTAAGAAAATTGAATTTATTCCTCAAATATTCCAGTATTTTTATCTTTGAGTTCTCTCCCAAGCCGGGAGCAGCTACTTTAAGAACCGTATAGACTTCATGATGGGCGTCTACATCAAACAGGTAGTCTTGATCGAGGATCCAATTGACTTTACGATCCGCATCCCAATCCGAAAAAGCAATAGTATTGATCGCCAAACGTTTGAGAAGTGCAGATCCGCTGTTCCACCACCGATGTATCAGTTCATCCTGCTGATCTTTATGAGCATGTGCATAATTACGGAGAATATCAATAAACATTGATTGCAAATCAGATACATGCATGTTCTGATCGCTAGGTTCTATCGATGGCCTACTCAAATGAGAGTATTCATCTCCACCCTGATAAGCCTGCAATAAAGCGCTTGCCCTTTGCAAACCAGACTCGGCAAAAGATACGAATTCCTTCGTTTCCAGACTAAACTCACTATTATTTTTCTCTACCTTGTCGCAAGACCATACAATCTCTGCATTAGGCCTTATACCATTCCCCCAAAAAGGCATCGTCAGCTTCAGATAAGGACGAATAGCGAGAGACAATATTTGAGGAGAGACATCTGAATTGTAAATGGATGAGAAATCAAATTCATCAAGAGCACATGGAGCGGAATGGCCCTGCATGGAAGTCATTAAAACCGTAAAAGCTGGAACTAAATCGCGTCTACCATTCTGACTGATACAATAGCTGACACACTCATGCAATCGTTCGAATAGCCAGTTAGACATTGATGACTGCAGTTTGCAAAGCACATGTAGTACGAAATCCAGTTCTTCCGGCCTTTGCACAAAACTGGTAATAAACCAATTCAGTAAGATTATTTCATTCTGAGTTTTTGGATCTCTTTCCGCAAAAATTTCCCGAAGAACATCCGGACTCATCACCCAAGACAGCCATTCCCTCTTTATCTTCGATTTATCTGCTTTTTTCTGACCTTCTTCCCTTTCAATAATGTCAACAAAACATTGCGCTCCTTCATCTGTAGATAACGCAGCCCTAACATAGTCAAGATCAACAGCATCCTTCGGAACGCCATTTTCGATAATGCCCGGTAAACGTTTTTTGTAGGCATTGTAGTCCGAGGATATATAATCAGTCCAAGCGGTTAGCGCTTCAACTAACGCATGATGCCCATTAGCAGCAGGATAGGGAATTGGAATAATTCCATTATGTTGCCATTCATTATCTCTTCCGTCCATATCCTCCTCAGAGAGGAAAATGTACCGAGGTCTGGCGTGGGACGAAATACCCAATGCAAGATATCGCATAATGACATCGCCAAAGCTGTAGCCAATGAATACAACCGTGTATGTCTCAAATAGCTTAAGTAGAAAACGTGTCGCCCAGCCCTCTGAAAGGTAAGCCCGAGCAAAATCCCTATCGTCAAGGACTATTTCGCGATCAGGGCTATCCACTGAACCATGCAAGTACAACAATCCTGAGAAATCGCTGCCGATGGGGACAGCCGGGCCATAATAACTTCTGCCTAAATCACAATTCTGCTTTTGCGCAGCTTCCTCAAGAAGAAGATCATAATTTGTTGTCACAATGCGCGGAGTTTTTACGCTACTAGCAAGTCTGACGATGGCCTCATGTGTGGAATTGCAATGAATATCATCACCACGCATAATATCTTTAGTTCGCTTATGGACATTGAAATTGTCAGGCAACATCCCGATAAAACGATCTAACTGCTCATCATCACAAGGCAGGGACTCGTCTGCCTCATCAGCAAGCATTGTGGCTAACTGTTTGTAGGAAGGCAGATTGGAGGGAGGGTTAAATGACGCTCCCGCACCGACAAAGAAAACCACCTCATCCCTCGCGGCGGCATTGAGCAACTGCTGAGGAATATTTACATCTGCTGTGATCCACATAAGCTGGCACCTACTCTTCCTTCAGCGGATGGACGTGCCAGGTCCAGGTGGAGACTTCTTTGCGCTTTCGCTCGATGGCGGGGATGGAGCGCAGAGCCTTGCCCATGCGCAGGTAGTTCACTAGTACACCGTCGTCCAAATCGATTTCCAGATTACGGGTAGCCAGCGGGTACAGGGTCTGATCCTCATAGTCCTTGCATTCAAGAATGGCTTTACGGAGTTTAGCGGCCTGTTTCTTGTCCGCGGTACGGTCGGAACGCTCCAAGCTATCGGCGATGTCGGCGATTTTGTTGGCATAGTCACGCAGATAGTTGAGCACCACGTTCGTGGTTTTTGGCGTATACCGATGCAGATACACGAGCGCCTTGAATGAGCCTTTGTTGTTGGTTTGGCTGGAGTACTGCCAGTAGATCGGACGATTCGAGTACATCTTCACGTGGTCGTTGTAGAAATCGTTCACGAAATACTTGCGGATGCTTTTGCCCAGCACCTGCTCGATATAAGCAATGTTCGCGGCCAGATTCTCCTTGCCGAACGCCACGGTGAGGAACCTGCGGAACCGTGTCACGATATCATCTTCGAAGCAGTCCGTCTCCGTGACAGGAATGACATTGTCCGCGTCCGGCTCGAATGACGGGTTCGGAATCTGTGCATGGTAGTCATCAAGTGTTTCACCCTGCGATGCGAGAATCAAACCAGGCTTGTCGAGCGAATACCTGCCGAACATGCAGCCCACCGCATACGAAATGAGCTCCTTGACGACATCTTGAGCGAATTTCTCGTTGCGCACTTCCGGAGTATCCTTCGGATATGCGAACGCGACGTTACGCTTCAACGACACGCGTTCCAACGGCACGTCACATGGCACATCATCACGCACGCCATACGCGTCCGCCACAGCTATATTGTTATCAATCTCAAGCTGCTGCTGTTCCGAAGCAATCATTGCCCAATACGAGCGAACATTCTTAACAAGCTCTTCTATGACGCCAGATGAGAAGTCTGTCTGTTCCTCATCAAACAATATCGGCTTACTGAAATTCCATGAAATTTCTTGAGTGTTCCAATCATCTTTAGCATTCTGAATCAAATTATCAATTTTTAAAGTCCAATTTCCCGGAAGAAGATTGGCAATCGGCAACTTCGCAACTTGCCCAACTTCAAAATGCAGAGTTGGAGCCATTGCAGCTAGAAGCTGACCTGTTACCGAAGCATTGCAAATTGCAATGAGTTTATCTCTATCCAGTTCGTCTTTAGGGAAGAGACAATCACCAACATGGCTGAAAATGAAACCTTCTGGATAATACCGGAATGAAGGAGTCCCAGAAGATACATTGGACCACGATACTGAGGACTGGAAATAGAATTGTGGATTCCTGATAACTGATTTTGGCTTGAAATCATACAATTCTTGACCATTGTTTTCCCAATTAATCACATAATCTTGGTTTCCATACCATTTGCGGTATTCGCCACCTTTGTTATAGGGAAACCATTTATCGCAAACCGGAGTTTTTTTGTCCTTTGCGTTATCAGACGTAAGCTTCGATTTGGATTGCGAAACTTCCCACCATTCACGAATGAAGCGATTATTATCAGCGGTCGCAAGCCCCTGCCTTGGTTTTGCAACTTTTTCAAGCTTATCTCCCTTAGTGAAAGCCCCAAGCATGGGTTTGCTAAGCCAGTAAACGATTGGCACACCGGGAATTTGCGCGAACTCGTGCTGGTCCACCTCGAAAAAATACTTGCGCATACCCGAATGGGCAGATTGCTCATTATTGTGCGCTTCGATAATTTCCAATGCACGAGGACCTTGCTGCTTCGCTCCTACAAAATCACTAAGCCTGACAAATGCACCCTTCCTATCGCTGCGACCCTTTCCTAGAGTGAAAGTACAAATAGGCACGGTGGCACCTTCGAATCCGGAATATTCCAGTTGAATCAATGAACTGATGTGTTCCTGTCGGATAATCCGTTGACGCATCTGCTCATAGGAAGATATGAACATCCACACGTAAGGAGTCATGAAGCCAAGCTGCCCATGCTTAGGCACCAACTCAAACAGTCTATAAATGAATGCCGCAAAGAGATCAGCCTTGCCATCCTCATAATGGTCCTGCACGAACTGTTTGAGCTCGGCGCTCATGTTCTTTGCGCCCATGTATGGCGGGTTCGCCACCACTGCCGCGTATTTACGTGCGAGGTACCTTGTTTGAGTAAATACGTCCTCTGCATGTTCACGCAGAAGTGGGTCGAACAACGTATCGATGCCATCCTCGCTTTCCGGTGATGACGCCGCCAATTCAACAAGCTCCTGCGGCGGCTGAATCAGCGAACCGTACACGTCCGCCTTCGCATAGGTGTTCCATACCATGGAATCCAGATTCACCTGGTATAGGTCATTCAGTTCTACGACTTCGTCTTCCTTGAACGCAATCGGCGAAATGTGCTGAATGTTCGGCTCCACCTGCTTCTTGAAGAATCTGCGGGAATGGGAGCGTGCCTTCATGGTCAGAGCGAAGGCGGCAAGGCTTGCGGCTCGTTCATCGATTTCCATGCCGTACAGGTTGTGCTTGAGAATCAGGCCAGGAATATCGCTCGGCGCATACCCCTCCTCCTCGTAGATCTCATACAGCAGGTCGAACGCGTAGGTAAGCATGTGGCCGGAACCGCATGCGGGATCACAGACGGTCAAGTCCTCCGGGGTCTGGATTTTGAGAATGTCCTCATCCCCGGCAGCATCATTCTCTGAAGGCCAGATGTAATAATCCCAGTTTTTGTGCAGCTGGCTATCCGGATGCGACTGCATCCAAAGCCTGCCCACGGTGTTCTGCACAAGGTAGCGCACGATCCAATCCGGCGTGAACAGCTGGGTGGCGGCGGGAATCTCATTGGCTCCGGCTTTGTGGTTCTTCTTGAACCCGTCCATCACCTCGTTCTTGCGTTCCGAAATGTAGTACTGGTACAGCCAGCCGATGATCTCCACATTGCCAGACGGATCGTCAACACCGCAATCCTCCGGGGTCATGATCTCCACCGCATTCCTCAACACGGAACCCTCGGCGAGCAGATCGGCTGGCATGAGCAGTTCATCCACTCTGCCGGCCTCCTTGCCGACGTTTTCGAACATGAACGGCAGGTTACGATTCCAGAACCGGCATTCGGATTGCAGCAGCAGACCATACGCGCGGCCCTGCGGATCATCCGCCATGATGGAACCGCTCAGCAATCCTTCGATGCGCTCTTTGGCCTTATCATTCACCCGCAACGAGAACACCCTGCTGTCATACTCGCCTCGTTTCGCGGCTGCAAGCACTTCCGGCAGACCATTCGTGCTGGTCAGGCCAGCTGGAGAGACCACCGGCGTACCGGTGAACCCGTGCACATCCATGTAACGGAACGCGATGATGCGGTTGAACCACCGGTACGCATAACGTTCCACCACATGTCTGCGGCCCTCTACGCCGCCACCGGCCTGCCCGATCTCACGCTGCAGAAAATCGAACGCACGCGGGTCGTCAACCTGGGCGTCGGAATTCGGCACCAATGCGGCGTCAAGCCGGGCCTGCACCGCGTTCATGAGCTGGCGGCGCGCATCCGTTGCGAAAGCTTGCAGTTTCGACGTGTTCATAGCAGGATCTTCTTTCCATTCTCAATGGCGGCGATAAGCTCACGGCGGTAAGCATCAAGGAAGTCATCCACATCATCCTTGGTTTCCAAGGCGTCCTTGGTATGCGGCCTGCTGATGGTGGCGAACGACACGGCCACGCGCGGGGTTTCCTTTTGTTGCGATTCAGGAATGTTCGCATCCATCGGCGTAGTAGATGGAGCCTGCGCCTCATCTGCGAGCGCGGTCTTCGGCCTCGGCGCGGAGGCTGCTAGCGTGTTGATGAGTTGCGGGTAAGTGCGTTCGCTCAGTTCGTGTACGCTTTCGCGCATTTTGTAGATGAACGGTATGCGCTGCATGCGTTCCGCCACTTGGTCCAGTTCTGTCTCGACCTTGGTTTGCGCGGCTTGTGTTGCGTGCTGATATTCGGTGGAATCGTGGATTCTGGCGCGAATATCTTCCACGTCGTTAAGCGCGTTGGCGCGTTCGGTTTGGATAGTTGCGTCTGTTGCCTCACGCAGATCGTCAATGGCAGTCTTGAATTTATTGGTTTTGCGGAAGATGTTCGGGTCGTTTGCCAGCTGTTCCGCGGATTGGTACAGGCTTGCTGCCGTAGTACCAGATACATAGTCGATGTTTGGCTTGTTGTTTTTCAGCCATTCCAATCCGTCTGCAAGAATCCTGGATTGGGAGCCGTTGAGGAAAGCGACAATCGGGTCGATTACGTCTTCTTTAAACTCGAGCAGTTCTTCGGAACCGTTTTCGGTTTCTTGTGCGGTGAAATCGCCAAGCAGCCAGTCCTCACCCATTCCGGAGGCATAGTTGATTTTCTCAATGGGCTCGTCGAGCTGCTGCACAAAGCCGAATCGGGCATTACGCACACGCAGCTGGGTCAGACTCTCCGCTTCCCACTTAAGTCGCGTGGTAACGGCCTCCGCCAGATCAATCGCGTTCGATGGCAGGTCCGCGGCGGTGAGCCCAAGGAAATCCCTGGCGAAGTCACGCAACTGTGAAACTTTTCTCGTGTCGAATACGCGTGGCAGATCCACTCGGATGGAATCCTGCTTCTTCGTTTCCCTAAGCAAACGGGCGGCCTCGCTGCGCTGCACCGGCTTGCCGTCCAGCGTCAGCATGATTCTGTCGGAACCATACAGGTGGCCGATGCATGCGAGCGTGGCGGCGTACGGCCAACCATAGGGAACGCTGCCGTAGGCATCAAGAAGGCTCTTGACGGTGGCGACCATGCCTTTGCCTTTGTCACGACTGACCGCGGCGAACACATCATCGGCGGGAACGTCGAGCTTGTCCTGCACTGCGTTCGTGCCGTCAAGCATGCCAGGTTGGTGCTGCGAAGCGTTCATGATGATACGGGCGAGATCCGTTTCCTCATATCGTTGCCCGCCAAGCAGGGAGAAGTTCGTGTAATACCGGCCGATAAGCGTTCCAAGACCTTCCGCCATACGGGCCTGCACCTCGGTGGATTTCACTTCCACGGTTCCGCCGTTATAGTCGAACTCGCCATTGGCTGCGGCCTTGGCGACACGGGTGCGTAATTCCGCATAGAGCCTTTCATTGGCGACGCTCTTGCGGGAGATGATCTGCTGGCGAACCTCAGATTGGCTGTTCTTGTCGGTGCGCATAAGGTACGTATAGGTCTTCACGTACATGCGCAGGTCGTCAAGCAATGTTTTGTCGGACATATCCAACAGCAAAGTGATGGTGTCGCGCATACCCATGCCCATGCGAATGGCATCGGCACGGTCCTGCGCATTGGTCGAAGTGACCACGTTCAACCAGATGGGCTGTTGCGCGGACTGTTGCACCCCATCGATGCGCAAACCATAGCGGAACTGGGCACGCTGTTCGCCGTATGCCACGGTCATCTTGCCGAGCACGTCGCTGACCAGGATCTTCTTCAGCTCGTCGATTTCCTTGCTGGAGTCGATGTCCGTGCTTTTGATCTCCTGCTCAATATCCTGCTCTTCGTTGGTCAGGTAATTGTAGGTATCTCCCACACGCTGCACATACGTGTCTTTTTCCAACTCTCCCAGAACATACTTGATGTTCCGTTCCAGTTCCATCACGTCCATGTCGAACTGGTCGGTCAGCAGAATGCGCAGGTTATGCGGTGTGGCGGGGAATCCGTCGACATGCTTGACCAGCAGCAGCACCTTCAGCAGGCGCACGCCCAGTTCCTTTATATCGGAGCCAAGTCTCTTTTCGGCTTGGTTGATGCGGAAGTTCGAGGTTGATTGGATGGCGTCGGCGATGCCGTCGTACAGTTTGTCGAACGGCATCAGGGCCCCGACCGTCTCATTCTGGCTGGACCGCAGCGTGCTGCTGATGGTGGAAAGCATGGACCGTTCACCCACGGATGCGTGACGCCCGGAGAACATGTTGTACCGGCTCATTTCCCGCAGCACGTTCTGGAACAGCTCGAACTCATAGTTCACGAACGGGTACGATGCGATGAAATCGTCTTTGCTGTACGCCTTGTTGCTGCTGAATTTCGAAGTCTCACGCGTGAATTCGAACATGGTGCGCAGGTTCGCGTTCTGCTCATCCCACAGCTCGTTCATCACCGACTCATATTCCGGTTTCTTGGTAAGCAGGCGCTTCTGAATGACCTCCACCACGTCAGCACTGTTAAGCTTCAGCTTGATGGAGAATCTGCCCTGAATCTTCGAAAAGTCATAGCTTTGCTGCTTGGTCCGATCACCGACGATGGTATCCATGTCTTCCTGAGAGGTGACCACTACCCACGCACGCCCGTTGGTCTTAACGGCAAGATCCTCGGCAATGGATTGCAGGGACAGCATGAGCTCCCTGTTCTCACCGATGAACTGGCCAACCTCGTCCACGAGGAACAAGATACGGCGGTTCGGTTCCTGATGGGACAGCCATGCGTTCACGTCGTCTGCGAAATCGCCGACCGTCATCGTATACGTATCCTCATAGCGCTGGATGATGCTGTCCTGCTCCGGCTTGCCCGTCACCGCGGCATAGGCTCCGCAGATCTCATCATCCCATAGCACGGCCTCGTCGCGCCCCTCGCTCCACGGTTTGCCAGCCACCTGCTCGAACTCTTGTTTGAAATCCTCGAAATAACCATTGCTCGCCAAATCGCGTTCGAATTTCGCAACGTATGGATTCTTGCCGTAGAAACCACGCGCCTCATCGAATACGCGAACAAAAGCGTACAGCAGCATGTCGGAGGCATTGGATTTATCCGCCTTCTGATCGATGTTGAATAAAATCGACGTGGCTGGTATCGTCAAAGCCTTTTCAAGCTGACCTGCAAGCATCTGGTCGTCCTGCGATTCGGCCTTGCCCATGAAGGCATGAACAATCTGTTCGCGACTCATGGTCGGCTTATTGCCCTTGTCAACGAGTTCAGCCGGGACCTCGCCCAGAATATGCGACAGCATCTTCAACAGGTGCGATTTACCAGAACCGAAGAAACCGGAAATCCATGCACCGTTCTGTTCGCGGTTCGACGGGTCGTTGTATGCATCAAGGAATTTGGCCAGATTGCGGCAAATCTCCTCCGTAAGCACATACTCGTTGACCTCATCGTCAAGGTTCTTCTCATCATTGGCCTTGATCACACCATTGATATTGCGGTCAATGTCCTTGCTGAACAACTCCTTGAAGCTGATAGCGCTTTCCCCGTTCATCTGCGTTCCCTTCTTCTTTGAACGAATACTTCACAAGCATTACTCGCATTCCACCTGAATCGGCAAAACAACCCTTAGGCCGTCATTCCTGTCATTCCTCCAGTCGCACACTCATCTCACGCAGATTTTGCGCACGATAGTAATTGTCTCCCGGCAAACAGCCGAATAGCGACATGACCGACCCCGCGGAAGCGCTTCTCGTAAACGTACCCGGATAGAACAGCACCAATGGGCGGTCATCGATACGCCCTTGCAACGCGTTAAGCAGTGTATGCGCACGAATATACGGGTAGACCTTGCCGATTCCCGTAATGAATACGATATTGGCTCCGCCCTCGCTCTTGGCCTGCTCGTAATGATCACGAATGGTATCAGGCAACTGAGCCGTATCCGCGCCCAACACGTTATCGAGCAGTCCTAAAAACTTATCCGTATGCGCATCCGACGAGACTTTTCTGTGGCGTTTTGCTTCCCTGTTAAGCACACGATCCAGAATGCCACGCTTACCAAGAATCTCCAGAACAACATCGAATAAATCCAGCGTGAGCACCTGCGGAGCATAATCGCCATCATATTTCGGCGTCATCGTCTGCAGCTGACTCACCAATTGCCTGATATGTTCGGCGACCTCAAGCTCCTGCCTAGGCGGATAGTCATAAATGTAATAAGGCTGCTCACCGGCCAATCCACTATTAGTTCTGAACGAACGGGACTCCATAATCTCGCGCAAATGAGCGAAATCAGCATCAATGTCGCGGCGCTCATCGGCAGCTTCAACGCCTGCGATGAAATCGGTCATGCTATCCCCCATTCGTACTCACAAGGATGATTCACGCATCGGGAAAAACCCGAATGAATCCGGTCTCTTCATAAGAATATCCACCAAAGAAGGACTAGGCAGGAAGAGGACCACCGTGTCGGAATTTTTATCGAACAGATGGGCCTCAACCATGGCCTTGAACAGATTGGACCGGAGTTTCTTCGCCGTTCCCTCGCTTATGGTTTCCAGTTCGGGATGCCATGTAGCTTTGTCCGCAATGAAGCGAGCATAATCCTCGAAATCAAGATGTAGGTTCCCTACAAGATAATGTTTTTTGAGCACTTCACCAGCAAATTCCCCAATGATTGCGTAATAACGGCACATCGCGATCCACATAAGTGCCTCGCGATCGGATATGGAGGAATCCGGGCCTGCCAAATATGCAAGCTCCCCAACCGTGAGCGCACTGAGCCGCCTAGTAGTTTCCGCCACAACGCGCCTGTTCGCGGAATCCGTGCGAATCGCAAGAACGTTTTCCTCGATGGCCTGCTGGCGAATCGCAACAATGGATTCACCCACCTCGGCTTGGGAAGAACACTCGACGCCGCCGACGCCTGTATGGTTCAGATGATTCAGATACATTTCCGCAAGCGCCCGGCCCTGCGAGGCAAGAAGTCCGCCGACAGTGAAGGAAAGCCGGTACCGCTCCCCCTGCGTCGCTTCCGCACCGTACGAGCCCGCCATGCGTATTCCTCCCTTTGCTAAGACATCAACGTTAAGACACAGAATATTTCAGAATATTCCTAGGTCTGGAATAATCACGACATCCAAGTCATGCCTGCAACCCCTCACCGCATCATTTTGAAACCTCTTTCGATATTCACTGTTCAGCATTCTGGCAACAAGTAATATAGGTAGTGCACAAACTCAGAACGAGCTGAAGTCGAAGGAGACACACCATGTTCAGTAAGGTCCGAAAAACAAGAAGTGATTGCACTGTTGATACCTATGAAAAGAAGCATGATCTTCCAACTGGCACCATTCGAAACACAGACGGAAGAAAGGCCCGCAAGGACAAAAAGCTTGCGACACTCCGCAAAGAAACCGGGAAGGATTTCCGCTGAAAATCTGCTTCTGGAGACGAGACATCCCCCGAAAGACGTCCCAGGCAGAAGACACGCAACGATGTTTTCAGACAACATCTGATCCGCCTTCTCTGAACTACACTGTTCCTAGAAGAGTTCCCGTGTTGAAAGGGGTAACCGATGACGCGCAAAGGTGGGTTTCTGAAGGGGATCGTCACATCGGCGGCGACCTATGCCGTCAAAACGGCGGTCGATATCGCGGTCAACCCGGAGAACATGCAGAAGGTGGCGCAGCTTGTCAGCGAGCAACAGGTAGGCAGCAAGCTTAAGCAGGCCGCTGCGAACATGCATCTGCCGGCCGCGCTTAGCCCATCCGCAAGGGTCGCCAAGCAGCTTGACGCCATTGAGGAGACACTGGAGCAATACGCCGACCAATTTCCCGTAAACGCACCAGTCGAACGATGGAAGAGCACCCTGCAAAGCCTTCGTCTTATGGACACCATGAACAGATCCACAACCGGCAGCGAGCATAAGAACCGCCTGGAAAAGCTCCAGACACAGACCGAGGCCCTGTTCAATGAGATCTTCCAGTCCCTTGACTCGGGCGATGCCCAGATCGAAGACTGATCACTTCCCCACCGCTTGCATACCTGTTCCCCGCCACTCCCAAGCGCATCAACGCACTTACCGGTCGTATACTGCTACCAGGTGGATTTGAAGGGAATAACCATGATCGACGACGATTCCAACGAACTCATCCCATTCGAAGGCGGAAACAGTGATGCCGATGCCAATACCGGGAACAACAATCCAGACGACACGCAAAGCGTCACCATCATCCAAGACGAACAAGGCATCGTCTTCCTCGGCGACGCCGGTACCATAGATCTCTGGCTCAAGGATGAGGGCTTCGATTCCAAAGCATTCACAGCCAAAGCCGTGCAGACCATCTCATCGGCCAGCAAAGGCGCACAGGCAGCCGGCAATGCCATGGCCGAAAGCGGGCGATGGGTAAAACTCACCAAGGAATCGGCCGAACTGGTTGCCAAATACGGCAAGAACTGTAAGAAGGGACCGTTCCAAGCCGGTGTTGTACGGCAACCGAACGGGCGCATCATCAAACATCTGCAATTCACCCAGCCTGGGCAGCTCAACCCCGCTATGCTCACCGGTGTCAGCGGCGTCATGGCACAGATGGCACTGGAACAGGCCGTCTCCGAGATCACCGATTATCTGAAGGAGATCGATGCGAAGCTCGATGATCTGCTACGCGATCAGAAGGATCAGACCGTCAGCAAGCTCGCCGGGATATCCCACATGATCGACGAGACCATGTTCATCTACCAGCAGGTCGGTTCGATCAGCGCAACCACATGGTCCAAGATGTCAGGCTGCCCGCAAGACATCGCCACCATCCAAGCGTATGCGATCGCCAAAATCAAGGGCCTCACCGAGAAGGTGGAACGCGAGCAGGATCCCAAGCAGGTTCGCCCGCTGACCCAGCAGATTCGTCAGGAGATCCACCAGTGGTTGGGCATGCTCGCATCCGCAGTCAGGATGCAGGATCAGGTCTCCTGCATCGAGCTCGCGCGCGTATGCCAAGAGGAGCCTGAACAGCTCGAAGCATACAAGAAGGGCATCGTGCTTGCCAGGAACAAGCGTCTTGCGGAAATCGAGCAGTCACTCAACGCATTGGGCAAGCAGCTGGAAACGAAGGCTGGAATCGTAGGTGGGAAGGTGCTGCTGAACCCATACAGTTCACCTCATGCCATTGCCAACATCGAAAGCATCACCAGCGATCTCAATGCATTCGCCAGCACATTGCAACTTGAGCACATCCATCTGCATGTCGAAGATGGTCCCACCTGGATCCAAGCCGCGGGCAAGGCCGTAGACGACACCGGCAAGGCCTTGCAGAATGCCAGGCAGCAGACCGCACACGCCGTCCAAGACGTCGGCAATGCGATAGCGAATGGCGCTCAGAGCACCAGTGCCGCCGTTACCAAGGGAATGCAGGACGCCGGAAACCAGGCCGCGCACATCGCGCAGAATGCGGGCGACGCCATTGCGAAAGGTGCTCAGGACGCAGGCGCCGGGATAGCCGACGGAGTGCAGCAGCTTGGCAAAGGAATAGCAGACGGATTGAAACAGCTCCCGGAGATCAAACTACCCAAGTTCGGGTGGGGCAAGAAATAGGTTGGAGAATCACGGCGTGAGCTAGGAGTATGTCCGACTTAAGAGACATGTTTCCAGTTCACCTTTTAATGTTCTACATGCCCTTCAGTCAGTAGCTTCGTTCTTTGTTATCCGTAGTCGTCCTCATCGACACATCATGAGCGAAATCCGAAGCCTCCCGCTCATTCTCGAACGGCTCTACGACCCGGCGTGATGACTGCAATCGCGCATTTAGTCCTTTTCAATGCGATAATCTCCAAGAAAACGTCCACAACCCCAATGCTCAGTAGTGGTCGCGCACGGACAGGATGCACAGGTCACCACCATCGACCATGTACACCAACGGTTCGCGGAATCGATGCGCCGGCTCCACGCGCCCTGCAATTCCCATTTGAACGGCTCAGGCTTACCGAGGCCCGTGAACGGGGAACACATCGTATCACGTATCAACGCGTTGACGCATCTGAGCGTCTTCTTGTTCAGATCCTTACGGAAATTGGTGTACGCAACCGCCGTGACCATGGCAATCTTCTCTTCAATCCGACAACATATGTACAGAAAACGGCACAGCAAAAGCCGAGGAGATTCAATCCCAAGATTCGCCACGGGAGGCGTTCGCCATCCCCTCACAGCCCCACGTGTGCCGCATGATCGCGAACCGTGCCCTCCTCATCCAGACTGACAGACGGGAAACCACTCGAATCATCAAGAAAGTCACAGATCAGCCGCCACTGGCGCCGGCTTATGCCAATACGCTCGTCCGGCCTCACCATGAGCACCGGTGCCGCAGGCTCCAGCGACTCGATCTGCGTTTTCGACGTGGGATAACACTCCTCGTCATCAATCCAGACAATCGGCAACGGCTCCTCCTGCCGTCGTTCGAACCGAACGCGCGACATGATCTCCGCAAGCTTGCCTGTCAACCTTCTCTCATTGGTGACCGGATCATACCAGATAACAGTCCGTTCAACCCCGGGATCCCAGCCAAGCATGGGGTCAAGCACCCTTGAACAATACGGCTGCCATGTGGTCAGCCAGTTCAATTCGGCCCTGCCGGAAAGGGCCAGTTCATGCATCATGCCGGCAAGCTCGCGTGACCAGTGCACGCGGAACCGCCCGCACCCCGTACTCACCTGCTCGTTGCCCGTCAGCGGAAACGCACGCTCGGAATCGTACAGTTCCTTACGTGGGTCGTCTTCCTTCAGCCATTGCGTATGGCCGACCCCTCCCCGCCGAAGCACCTTATCATCGGGGAACGCGTTCAGCACACCGTCGAAATCCGTGTAAATCACCGCCCGAACCATTACGCCTCCTGGTAAGTCCTAATCCTGCAGCGTCCTGTAATATTCACCGCTATCTACCGGACAAACCAAGCCAGCATAGCCCATTTTCGCTAGTCGTCTTGTTTGTGGCACTCGACCGCCGAAACGCGAAGTACAAGCGTTGGAATTCCAACGCTTGTACTCGCCATAATCGGCAAACGGTGCCACAAGCAAGCCAACAAGCATTTTTAGGAGGGCTTTTGCGAAGAACCAGAGCCAGTATGCCCGGTCAGTATCGGCCCCCAACCGCATCCCGGTAGAATAAGGCGACATGAAGGGAGCAAATATGGGTAAACGAGTAGCACTGGGGATCTGCATGGTGGCGGCACTGGCGAGCACAGCCTATGGCGCGCATGTGTGGGCGGCGCATTCGGGTACGAGTTTTTGGATGATGTGGATTGTCATCGCATGCCTATTCATGGTTGCCGGCCTTGCAGTATGGTTTGGCTGGTGGAAGGCACTGCCGAAAGTGGTGCGCCGGGTATGCGCCGTGGTGCTTTGCACGGGTCTTATCTGTTTTGGTGCGGTCGAAGGTTGGGTAATCAGTGGCATGCGCGCCGCTGGTGAACCGGGATTGGATTATGTGATCGTACTTGGCGCGCAGGTGCATAAGACCCGTCCGAGCCTGGTGTTGCAATATCGGCTTGATAAGGCCATCGACTATCTTGAGTCCAACCCGAACACCATATGCATTGTGTCCGGTGGCAAGGGCGCGAACGAGCCGTTCCCCGAGGCGCAGGGCATGGCCGAATACCTGGAACGGCATGGCATCGCTGCATCGCGCATCATCAGGGAGTCCAAGTCGGAGGACACCAGGCAGAATATCGCCAACAGCCGCAGGCTCATGACGAAACGCAATGCGAGCATCGGCATCATCACCAGCGATTTCCATGTGGCGCGCGCCATGCAGATCGCACGCGACCAGGGGCTGGCAAACGCACAGGGCATCGCCTCCGGTTCGCCTGGCGACATGCTGGTGAACAATATGCTGCGCGAGTTCTTCGCCGAACTGAAATATCTGGTGAAACGCTAGGATTCGACGATCCTCGTTTCCGCCAGCTCTTTATCCTCCACATGCCCCTCGTATAGGAAACAGTTCAGCGTTTCGCCGGGCGCGAGGGAAAGCGTTTCGGCAGCCATGCGTTCCAGTCCCTTATGCTCATAAAACCCGTAGTCGCAGGTGGTGTCGGTGAAGAGGAAATATTCGCTGACACCGATCGCCTGGAACCAGTCGAGCATATGGGCGAACAGCCGACCGCCGACACCATGCCCTTTGGCTTCGGGCGAGACGAGGAACAACGCGATTTCAGCCTGATAGGTTTTGCCCACGGTGCGTGTGAGCGTCCGATCGGCGTGCAGTATGCCCAGCTGTTCGCACAGCCCGTTTCTGCCCACCCCGCTTGCCAGCATGGGCAATGCCAGGCGTGCCTGTCTCAGGCGGTGCCGCAGCACTTGCGCACGCGTCACGTTCATGGGAATGGATCCGAGTATCACGCCAAGCACCCGCCCGTTTTGTTCGGCTACTGCGGCATGCGTGGCTCGCGCCAGGCAGTCGTGCGCGTCGATGGCGGCAAGACGCCACGCCACGCTGTGACGACGTGCACGATCAGCCGGCTCATGGCTGCCAGTATCCCCATCCGTCTGATCCGCATACCATGTTTGGCGAATCAGTTCCACTAATGCGGGGTAGTCGGCTCGTCTGAGCCGGCGAATATAAACCTCATCGGCCTGCATATCCCGCAGTCCTCACTTCATAAGCTCGTCGGTGTCCATCACGATGGTGACGGGCCCGTCGTTGGCGATATCCACGCGCATATGCGCACCAAAACGCCCTTCCTTCACGTCCAGGCCTTCGGCACGCAGCGCGTCGTTGAACCGCAGCCACACCTGCTTGGCATGGTCGGGGGCGCCTGCCTTGACGAAGCTGGGACGATTGCCCTTGCGCACGTCGGCGAACAGCGTGAACTGCGAGATGGACAGAATCGAACCGCCGACACTGCCGATAGACAGGTTCATCTTGCCGTTCTCATCCTCGAACACGCGCAGGTTGGCGATCTTATGCACGAGCCACGCAATCTGCTCGTCGCCGTCCGTATCACTCACCCCAACAAGCAGCACATACCCCTGGCCTATGGTTTGCGGCTCGAATGTCAGATCCCGCTTCCCCGTCTCCTCGTCAAGCACGTCCACCGAACCATGGCGTACACGCTGCAATACGATTCTCATCCGTTCCCTTCCTCGCTTGGTCGAACGCTCCTATCCTACGCGCCAGCCCACATAAGCAGCCCACATGGCAAACCGTATGGGGCTTCGGCGCACCGCGAGAACCGGACCATAGTCGAGGCCGCAGTGCGCCGAAGCATCGCCCATCACGGCAGGCGAATCATAATCACATATCGGCGCTGACATTAGGCAGCGTGGCATCAACGGGCGCTGTTGTCTTCGGCAAGCGCCTGCAGCAAATGCCTGTCACGATCGCGGATGATGGCTTTGCCGCTCTCCCCGGTCCATTCGTAGAATCCCTTGCCGGTTTTCGCGCCGAGCTCGCCATTCTCAACCTTGGCTTCAAGCAATGGACTGGGTTCAGTGCCGTTGTCCATGTCGTTGAACAGATACGTGCTGATGTTGTAGAACACGTCCAACCCGCCCAGGTCGGCGCTGGCGATCGGGCCTACGAGATTCCAGCGGCGGCCGAGACTGTATTTCACCACGGTGTCGATGGTTTCGGCGTCGGCGATGCCTTCGTTCATAATGTTGAATGCTTCTCGCAATACCGCCAATTGCAGCCGATTGCCCACGAATCCCAAGGATTCCTTCCTGATTTTCGCCGGCTTCTTGCCGATCCGCTCCATAAGGGCGAAAGTCTCGCCCACCGTTTCCTCGGCGGTGCTTTCGCCGGGGACCACCTCCACCAGGGGCATAAGATGGGCGGGATTCCAGAAGTGGGCGACCACGAAGCGTTCCGGATGCTTCAATACCGACTGGATGGCCGTCGGGCTCAATCCGGAGGTGTTCGTGGCGAAAATGGCATCGGCTGGCGCATACCGCTCGATCTCCTGCCAGACCTGCTGCTTGACCTCCAGCTTCTCCACAATCGATTCGATGATGAAATCCGCGTTCTTCACACCGGATTCGTAATCGGTGTGAGTGCTGATTCTGGCGAGCACATCGTCCACGGTGTCGCCGGGCGCCAGCAGACCCGCTTCCTCAAACGACTCCGCATCGGCGCGGATGCGTGCCATTCCGGCATCAAGCAGTTCCCGAGTGCAGTCGACAAGATGCACCGGGTAGCCGGCTACAGCGAATTGCAGCGCCGTGGCATGCCCCATGGTGCCCGAACCGATATTGGCGATGGTCTGAATTTCCCGTGTCATTGCAACCTCGCAATCCATACATCCATAAGATGTCATCTTCATTGACGTTTGCCATCATAGTCCACAACACTCGGCGTCTTGCGAACGGTTGCGGCATAAAACACGCATGGAAATCCATGCAGGATACGGCAAAGGGTCGGAACCTCGTATAAGGTTCCGACCCTTGACACGCTAATTGCCTGTCAGGCCGTCAGCCTGGCATGGGCAGGAAGCGGGAAGCCTAATGGCTCACTCGCCGTCCTTGGCGCTCAGTTCGTCGGCCACGGCTGCGGCGGCGGAAGCGGCCTCGACGGACTCCTCTTCCTCTTCTTCAGCGGCGTTGCCCAGGAAGTCGGACAGGTCAACAGCTTCGCCGTCGGCGGTGAACTTCACTGCGCGCATACCGGCAAGCAGACCCTTGGAACGGGCGACTTCCTGCACGGCGGAGCCAAGCTGGCCGTTACGCATGATGGCCTGGATGAAGGCGTTCGGATCCATGCCGTACTGCTGGGCGATGGAAGCAAGGAAGTTGAACACGTCGGCCTGAGAGACCTGCACGTCCAGCTTCTCAGCCAGAGCATCGAGCACCATCTGGTCGCGCAGTTCCTTCTCGACGGCTTCCTCGGCCTCGGCCTTCTGCTCCTTGGTGGCCTTCTTCGGATCGGCGGTCACGTTCTTGAGCTGCTGCTCGACCATTTCGGCCTTGACGCCCTTCGGCACCGGAATCTCGAGGCCATCCTCGAGCTTGGCGATGAACGCGTCACGAGCGGCGGTGGCCTGACGGCCTTCGGCGTCCTGAGCGGCGACCTTCTTCAGGTCTTCCTTCAGCTCGTCGAGGGTGTCGAACTCGGAGGCTTCGGAAGCGAAGTCGTCATCGAGTTCCGGCAGTTCCTCGGCCTTGACGGAATTGACCTTGACCTTGATCAGGGCCTTCTCGCCTTCGTGCTTACCGGCCTCGAGAGTGCCTTCGAAGCTGGTTTCCTCACCGGCGGACAGGCCTTCGAGGGCCTCATCCAGGCCGTCGAGCATGGTGGCGGAGCCGAGCTCGTAGCTCACGCCCTCCTGGGAGTCGACGGTTTCGCCGTCGATTTCGGCGTTGAGGTCGATGTTGGCGTAGTCACCCTTGGCGGCCGGACGGTCAACGCTCACGAGGGTGCCGAAACGCTGACGCAGGGCTTCCAGACGGTTGTTGATGTCCTCATCGGTGACCTCGGCCTTGGCGACCTCGATCTCCATGCCGTCAAGAGCCGGCAGTTCGATGTCCGGGCGACGCTCAACGGTGGCGACGAACTTCAGCTTGGTCTCATCCTTGGCGGATTCCGGCACGTCCTGAACGTCGATCTCCGGCTGGGCCATCGGGTGGATCTTCTTGGTTTCGAGAGCCTTGGAATACAGCTCCGGCACGCCGTTGTTCACAGCTTCGCCGGCGACGGCACCGAAGCCGATACGCTGGTCGATGATCTTGCCGGGCACGTGGCCCTTACGGAAGCCAGGCACGTTGACCTGCTTTGCGATTTCCTTGCGAGCCTCGTCGAGATACGGGTTGAACTCCTCCGGGTCGACGGTGACGGTGAGCTTCACCTTGGTCGGCTCAAGATTCCTGACGCTGATTTTCACGCTTGCGCTCCTGAAAAATACGGTTCTTCATATTTCTGCCGTTAGGCAACCTCTACATAATAGCGCGACTTACGGACTCTGCAACTAGGGAGACCTGCCAGTCGCGTGCGCCCTGTTCGCTGAGGAATCGCGCGACGTCACGCTTACGAGGTTCGTCCGTCCAGCACAGGTTACGCAAATACTGCGGTTTGATGACGATTTCCACAGGCGTGCGCGTGTCCTCCGCTATCTGGGAGACCGCCTTGCGCACCCTGTTGAGCACTTGCAGACGTTCCGGATACCGTTCCTTCCACACGCGAATCGATTTGGGAGCCGAGGCGGACTGCGATTCATGACGCCGCGCGGCGCCGCCGTCCACGTCCGGCCATTCGCTTGGCGGCAGGGCGAGCGCGTCCTGGATGATGTTCTTCCACATGCTCGGTTTGATTTTGCGTTGAATCGGCGCGTACCGTTCGAACATCTTGTCCTGTTCGGAATCGGTATGGATGCGCACGCGTTCGTTGATGGAGCGAATCGAACGGAATTGCGCAGCGTTGTGTGGTTTGCGTTTCGCCACTTCGATGATGGAGCTGTCGGACAATAGCAGGGTCGGCGCGATGTCGTATTCGCGCGCGAGTTCGTCGCGTCGGGTCCATAGCGCGCGGACGATGGCCAGCGCCTGCCGGTCACGCATGACTTCAGTGATGTGCGAGACATGCATCCAGGGAATCGGATGCTCCTTGCGTGGTCCCAGACCTTCTTTGAGCGCGTAATCGAACTCTTCCTGGGCCCATTCCATCTTGCCTTGGCGTTTGAGTTCGGCGCGCATCTTCGTTTCAAGCTCGATGAGCAGTTCGACGTCCAACGCCGCGTAATTTCGCCAGTCGCGGGGCAACGGACGATACGACCAGTCAGCCGCAGAATGTTCTTTGGCAAGGGTCAGTCCAAGAAAATGCTCGGTGACAGCGGCGAGTCCGAATCGTTTCAATCCCAGCAGACGCGCGGCGATTTCCGTGTCGAACAGCCGTTGCGGTTCCATGCCGAGTTCGGCGAATCCCGGAAGATCCTGCAGGGAATCATGCAGAATCCATACCGCATCTCCGACGGCACGGTTGAAATCGTTCCAATCCGCCCCGGCCGCGGCGAGCGCCTGCGGATCGAGCAGGCCGATGCCGGCTCCGTCGCGTTTGAACTGCACCAACCAGTCCTCATGCCCATACCGGAAGCCGGATGCGCGTTCCGCGTCCGCGGCAAGGGAGCCATGTGAGGAAGCCAGCTCACTGCAATAGTCACGGAATGCCGGCAACGTGTCGATCACGTTGGGCACGCCTTCGCGCGGTTCCGCCAGCAGCTTCGGCTCGTCAGTCAACGGGGTTTTCCTCCTCGGATTGCGTCATGGACCGGAGGAACGACGCCCACTGTCCGACTTGGGAGCCGGCGTCAAGGCCTCCATCGGCATAGTCTAGTGGAGTCCAAGACACCCGGATCTCGCAGCCCACCCTGGGCACATCGGGGTCATGGCCGAATGCTGTGTTTTGGGTGACTGTGACGGTGCCGGATACATGTTCGGAATCGTTTGGATTGAGACGTTCCATCATCATGTCCCAGTACATGCCCGGAGTCAGGCAGTCGTCCTCCTTGTCGGGCAGTGGCAGGGATGCGAAAGCCACGCAACGCCAGTGGGAGTGCCAGTCCTCTCGGAATTTGAGCGAGTACAGGATCATGATCCAGCCGGATGCGTATGTTTCATCGCATTCCAACGCGACGCCGATGCCGAAGTTCGCCATGGAATTGGGCACCGGAATCTCACGGTATGTCATGCCTTTCAAACGCCGCATACGGTCCACGGAAAGCACCGCGTTCCAGACTTGGTCGGGAACGCCCTGCGGTCGCATAAGCATGGTCTGTGGGGCTTCGCCGCCCATATCCGCTCCCTTGCCATCGGCGCGCGCCACGTTGCGCGCATCTCGTGGAAAATCAAAGATGTCTGCCATAGTTCAAGGCTACGACAGAGAAGGGCATTTCGTAGTATTTCGAACCACTTTGCCACGCGTCGAATGTGAAGATTTTTCAGCGTATGAATAAATTGGTCCATGCCATCGATTCAGTCGGCGGCATGGACCAATATGAGGCGTTCCGCATATCCAGCGAATATGGGGAAGCCATTGAGAGGACGGGCGTTTAGTACACGGTGAAGCCGTGCGACTGGAACTGCTCGACCACACGTTGTTTCATTGCCGCGGACGGGCCTTTCTGGTCCTCCAACGGGTATGGGATGTTCAGCATGTGCCACTTCGGACGGCCAAGCTGGTGGAAGGGCAATACGTCGATATGTTCCAACGCGTCGCCGAAGGTCTCGCAGATCTTCGCCACGTTCTCGACGTTTTCTTCGGAGGATGTGAGGCCCGGCACGAGCACGAAACGCACCCAGATCTTCTTGCCTGCCTTGGCCAGACGCTGTCCGAAGTCGATGGTCGGCTGCAGGATGCCGCCGGTCACCTTATGGTAGGTCTCCTCATCGCCGGATTTGACGTCAAGCAGGCACAGGTCGATGTCATCCACCATGTCATCGGTGTAGCTCGCACCGAGGAATCCGGACGTGTCGAGGCAGGTATGCACTCCCATCTGCTTGGCGGCATGGAACACGCGGGACACGAAAGCCGGCTGCATCATGGATTCGCCGCCGGAGAAAGTGATGCCGCCGCCGGTGGCCTTGAATAAATCGGCATACCGCTCGATTTTCTTGACCATGGCTTCGTAGTAGACGGGCTTGCCGTCGCGCATCTTCCAAGTATCCGGATTCTGGCAGTACTGGCAGCGCAGAGGGCATCCGCTCATGAACACGGTCATTCTGGTGCCAGGACCATCCACGGAAGTGTTGATGTCCCACGAGTGCACGAAACCGATATCGCCGCTTTTCAACGCCTTGATGCGGTCGAGACGGTCCAAGCCGATTGGCGATTCGAATCCGGACAGGCCTCCCATCAGCGTCTGGTTGACGTAGTCCTTGGAATCCCTCAGCATGTGTCTGGTCGTGGAACGGAAAATATGTTCAGACATCAATGTCCCCTTTCATCTGCCATCCCAATCATATGGGAAAACGATATGGGAAAAGCGAAAGGGACGAAGCCACGAGCTCCGTCCCTTCGCATTACCGTCGTTTCATGCGACGGCTTTCATTTGGCTGATTGTGCCGTTCAGTCGACGACAGCGCCCTGGTGGAACGTACGGGAGATCACGTCGAGCTGCTGTTCCTTGGTGAGCTTGACGAAGTTCACCGCGTAGCCGGAGACGCGCACGGTCAGGTGCGGGTACTTCTCCGGATGCTCGACGGCATCCTCGAGCTGCTCCTTGCGCAGCACGTTGATGTTGGCGTGGTACAGGCCGTGGCCATTGCCGGCGTCCAGGATGCCAACGAGGTTGCCGATACGCTCTTCCTCGTCGCGGCCCAGACCATCAGGGGTGATGGTGTTGGTCAGCGAGATGCCGTCAAGAGCGTCGTTGTAGTCGATCTTGCCGACGGAGAACATGGACGGCAGCATGCCGTGGGAGTCCATGCCGTTCTCCGGGTTGGCGCCCGGAGCGTACGGGGTGCCCTTCTTGTGGCCGGACGGGAAGGCGCCGGTGGCCTTGCCGTATTCCACGTTGGAGGTGATGGTCAGGATGGACTGGGTCGGGACGGCGTCGCGGTACACCGGCAGACGCTTGACCTGGCCCATGACGGTGGAGACGACCCACTTGGCGATGTCGTCGGCACGGTCATCATCGTTGCCGTACAGCGGGAAGTCGCCTTCGGTGCGGTAGCCGACGATCAGATCGTCGTCCGCGCCTTCGACGTATTCGTTCTCGTGGCCCGGAGTGGTCTTGGCGTCCTTGTTGTAGATCGGGTAGACCTTGGCGTACTTGCATGCGGACAGGGAGTCGGCCGCGATCGACAGGCCGGACATGCCACAGCCGAGGGTGCGGTACACTTCCTTGTCGTGCAGAGCCATCTCGATGGACTCGTAAGCGTACTTATCGTGCATGTAATGGATGATGTTCAGAGCCATCACATAGGTCTCGGACAGCCATTCGAGGGCCTTCTCGTAGTTGGCCTTGACCTTCTCGTAATCCAGCGTGCCATCGGCTTCCGGCTTGATCGGGTCGATGACGCCCTTGTCGATGACCTGCATGCCGGTCATCTCGTCACGTCCGCCGTTGATGGCGTACAGCAGGGCCTTGGCGGAGTTCACACGGGCGGCGAAGAACTGCATCTGCTTGCCCACGCGCATCGGGGAGACGCAGCATG